>ERZ1066124.54-NODE-54-length-110395-cov-22.758510_pt1 | contig 110395 bp, 106 predicted proteins | sample MGYA00382771_ERZ1066124 | MGnify/ENA primary metagenome ERZ1066124 (study PRJEB33369, sample SAMEA5778354) | biofilm metagenome | biome: Industrial cooling water; feature: Water cooling tower basin; material: Biofilm | place: United Arab Emirates | collected... | reverse complement strand
CCCAGAAGCGATCGATATAATTCCAAAGCTTGCTGATAGAGCGGTTCTGCTTCTTCGTATCGTCCTTGGGAACGGTAGAGTTCTGCCAAGTTGTTCAAGCTCATTGCGACATCAGGATGACTCTCTCCCAGAAGCGATCGATATAATTCCAAAGCTTGCTGATAGAGCGGTTCTGCTTCTTCGTATCGTCCTTGGGAACGGTAGAGTGCTGCCAAGTTGTTCAAGCTCATTGCGACATGAGGATGACTCTCTCCCAGAAGCGATCGATATAATTCCAAGGCTTGCTGGTAGAGCGGTTCTGCTTCTTTGTATCGTCCTTGGGAACGGTAGAGTTCTGCCAAGTTGTTCAAGCTCATTGCTACATGAGGATGACTCTCTCCCAGAAGCGATCGCGCCACCGCTAAACAAGCCACATACCAAGGTTCAGCATCCGCATACAGTCCTTGTCCTTGATAAAACCGAGCAATTCCAGTAGACACCCACATCAGATCGTCATCCTCTGCAATGCCGCACTCATCTCGATGTTTCACTTGCATCAAGTCTTCTGCCACCGCTTGCAAATGCGGAATCGCTCCAGCCACCCCACCAATAACTTCCAGCGTCGGAGTTTGTGGAATTTGTTTCGCAATGCCAATCATTACTTGCGCCACTGCGGTTTTGATCGCCCGATCTGCTTGTCCCACTCGCTTCGCTGCAAAAAATTCCCGCAACAAGGGATGCACTTGATATTGATTTTCACCCGATCGTTCCAGCAAACTCAACTCAACTAAGCGCCTGCGTCCCCGTCTCAACGCTTTCGCCTCTAGTAATTGACACCATTGCTCGACAGGTTCCGTGTCCGCCTCCACCCGACAAAACCCGATCGCTTCTTCCATCCATTCCCAAGCGATCGCACTTTTCCCAAACGTCCCCAACAGCATCGCCAACTGTCGTTCTGCCTCGTTCAGCTTCTCCCAACTCAACTCAAACACCGTTTCAATCTTGCTCAATCCCTCGTGTTTCAGCTTCTCGTCCTTCAACTCCTGCAATAGTTCCGCGATCGACAAATCCGGCTCCACCTTCAGAAACTTCGCGACTAATTTAATCCCCAGCGGCAAACATCCCACCCACTGACACAGTTCATCCGCCACGCTCCGCCGATCTCGAAACCGCCGCTCATCCTTCACCGTCTCAAACAGCAATTCATAAGCCGCGTCTGGCTTCAAAGTCTCAATCCTTAGCACCTGCACCAAATCTCGATCGAGCTTTTCCCGCGTCGTCACCAACACCTTAAACCGCTCTCCCACAGGCGGCAAAAACGCCTCAATCTCGGCATACTCCTGCACATCATCAAACACAATCAGACTCGTCCCACTCGGAAACTGTCGCCAACACCACCCCACCAAACTCACCAAATCCGGCAACTCTGGCAGCACAAGATTCAGCACCGATCGCGCAAAACTCACAATCTGCAATCCTGCATTTTCCCGCGCATTCACCCAGCAAATCGCCCCCAAATCACGCTCCAACCGCCGCGATCGCATCGCATACTGCAACGCCAATTCCGTCTTGCCAATTCCCCCCATCCCCGACACCGCACAAATCGCCAACGGCTGATCCACCGATAAGCGATCGTCAATCTCAATCAACGCCGCATCCCGTCCCACAAACGTCTCCGCCGACGATCGCGGTAAATTATTCGGTGTTTCTTTTCCCGGTTCCCCACCGCTGGAACCCTTAAACTTTTTTCCGGTAACAATCTCCCGCGCCCGTTGCGCCACCCGCAGCAGAACCGCATCCTGTTCATGCTCTGCCAACCCTTTCAAAGGCTGCTTCATCCCATTCGATGCCTGAAAATCATTCAGCGATCGCGTTTTCTCTTCCCCGTTGCGATCTTTGTATCGAATCTTCGACTCGACCACTGCACAAGGACTTAGCATCACAGGCAAAAATGCGGTCTGTCCTTTGTCCAACTGCTCCAAAATCATCGGCAGTTCTTTTGTCCGAATGTATTTCGAGGCAAAAAACGCTGGACTCAGAAGCGCGATCGCAACTTTTGCCGATCGCAGTGCCTCTAAAATCATCGGATTCCACTCATCCCCGATCTGCAACGCTCGATCACTCCAAACAATTGCCTCGTCATCAAATTCCAGAGGCGCGAGATGCTGTAAAAGTCGATCGAGACAGCGTTTTTTGAATTCAAGATCTTCATTGTCTCGCTGGGCATAGCAAATGAAAATCAGCGGCAGAGATTCAGCGGTCTGTGTTTCGTCCTGCATGTTCAAACGTCTAACCGGGAGCTACCTCTTTTATACTCACAGAATCAAATGAGTTCCGCAAACTGCCGGAGTTTCATGAAATTGATAAAAACACGAGGAAAAAAGTACGATCGTTTTACTTCTCAGAGTCTTCGTTTTATCCCAGACTGAAATCGATCGCACTTTTAGATAAAACTTTCTAATTTCAACCCTGAACGTTCTATCTCAAAGAGTCAACCCTCACACATTTAGATAAAACGTTCCATCTCAAAGACTCAATATCGGATGTTGCATTCAAAACCTTCACTCAATTTGATCAATTGGGCACGATGAATTTATCCTTTGTCATCAGGAAATGATTTATGTCCAATCGGATTAGTGCAAAACTCAGCTACAGCGATCGAGTCGAAATCCTCGATGCGATCAACTTAATCAAAACCAAGATGCCCTTCCTCACCAGCATGACCACCGAGGAGCGCAAAAGCCTCATCAAAATGGGCGATCGCTCACAAGCCTTCGTCACCAAAGCTCTCGAAGTCGCCAAACAAAACCCCGACATCCTCCCCCGCTCCTTTGACCTCGACGAAATGCGCTTAGATGTCGAACTGTTTGAAGCCTTATATCCAATCGTCGCAGCCCTCGCCCAACTCGAAGGACTGCTCGACGACACGTATAAGATCGTAGGCAGTGAAGCTTATACCGCAGCCCTCAAAGTCTACAACTATGCGAAAGCGAGTGGAGATGAAGCCGGACTTGCACCCGCGATCGAAGAACTCGGACAACGCTTCGCCCGCAAGCAGAAAAAAGAGAAATCCCAACCCGCAGCAGTTTAGTATGGTTCACCAGTCTCGCCCCCTGACTGGTTGCACTTGTTGATGATCAATCCGAATCTTATTAGCGTTGAGCCACTTCTGTGAGAAGCAAAGCAATCGTGCTCTCCGATTTTTCTTCTGGAGTTGTTGGAGGAGCGGTAGCTTCGCTTTCCGGAGGGTTCACAGTATTCACTGAAGACTTTGGCTTTTATACTAGAACTACCTTCGGAGCATATTGCAGAGGACTCACGAGAATGGTTCAAGTCGTGATCAATCCAGCCTCATTATTAGAAAGTGGCATTCGAGTTGAAAAAGTCGATCAATTCAGCTTGTTCCGATTCACTGATGAACTGCAATCGCGATTAGAACGATTGCTGGAAAAGAACGAAACTGGAGACCTCACGCCAGAAGAGTTAGAGGAATTGACTGGAATTCAGGAACTCGATCGCATTTTCACCTATCTCAATTCACGTCTGATGGCTGAACAATGACGATTAACGATTTGACGAAGCGCATTGTGCGACGACGGGCAGAAGATTTGTGTGAATATTGCCACTCTCCTGAACGAATTAGCACTTCTCGCTTCACGATCGATCATCTTCAACCCAGATCGTTGGGCGGTTCTGATGATTCAGAGAACCTTGCTTTAGCGTGTAGCCGCTGCAATCAACGTCGATATAACTTCATCGTCGGTCGGGATCTCGAATCTGCGGCAATTGTTTCGTTGTTTAATCCACGATCGCACAGTCGGGCAGATCACTTTGTCTGGACTGCGGATGGCATCAGGATTATTGGCACAACTCCAATGGGACGCGCAACTTGTAATCGGTTGGATATGAATGACGATCGATACGAGGGAGAATGATCGATTATTGAAGCGCGATCACTTTGGGTGAAGGCGGGTTGGCATCCTCCTAGCGGTGATCCTCGGCAAACGGATGAGCGTTGAAGTGCGAAAGCTTCGCTGATGAGCGTTCCGATTGCAGCGATCGCGGGGGTTGATCCTTTAAAACAAGGTTTCAGTGATTTGAAAAGGACGATCGCACCTGAAAGATTTTTCGGTCTTAAGGTAAGAGAATCTGTCGCTTGCCAACATCAATCACAGCTTCAAAACGAAGGAGAAAATCCATGCCTAAAATTCCGTTAATGTAGCTCGAAATCGGCAAATCTATGGACAATACGGGCAGATTTTCTGAGCGTTGCCCAAGGCAGTGGAACCAATCAACTTGAACGACGGGGGCTTGAATGACTCCATTGCCTGTCAAAATTGCAGCTTTTGGGGTGGAGTCAGACCAAGTGTAGCCAAGTTCGGAAAGTAGGACGTTTGAGAGACTTGTTTGGCTTGCGCCCGTATCAACTAAGAGTCTTAGAATTCGTGGCTCTTCATTGAATCGGGCAACAGAGGCATTTGTGAAGAATAGATTGCCAGATTTCTGAACGGGATAGATTGATCTCATTATAGGATGAAGGCTAAATCTTCTGGCAGATCGCCAACATACTCAAATGCAACGGCGCGATCGCGGTATTGAGGCAGGAGATGATAGAGGGTTTCAACGTTGGGAGAATGAGCTAAGACTTCACCTTCGGTGACGCTTAAATTTTCATCGACTTGTGTGTAAGCAATGAGTACCCATTCGTCTTGATATTGCTGTTTGATTTCGCTGATTGGCAACACAGGTGACATGAGGTAACTCCTGCTTAAATTTTGCTGCTTCTCTCAATTATAGAGAAGTGATCGCGATTCCTAACCCTGCGATCGCTGTTTCAATTGTTATGATCATGCTCTACGATTCTTCGTTCTGGAGTTGTTCGAGAAGCGATCGTGTCATCGGATGATCCGAGAGTTCGGAAGTGCGATCGCTCTGAATGACTTTCTGTATAAAATAGACGAAATTTCTCTGAGCAGTCTGCGTATTGGGATGGGTTTCTCCTAGTTGCTGGTAAAAAATAGTGATCGCTTCCAGATACGAGAGTTCTGCTTCTATATATCGCTCTAGAGCCAAATAGAGTGCTGCCAGGTTGTTTTGCTGTATTGCTACATCGGAATGCTCTTTTCCTAATACTTGTCTGCTAATCTGCAAAGCCGAAATGTAAAGCCGCTCGGCTTCCTCGTAGCGTTCTTGTGAACTATAAAGCGCTGCTAAATTGTTCAGACCTTGAGCCACACCTGGGTAAGTCTCACCTAGTAGAGATCGCCATAATTCCAAAGCTTGAATATAGAGCGGTTCAGCTTCCTCGTACCGTCCTTGCGCGTGATAAAGCAGTGCTAAATTATTTAGACCTTGAGCCACATCCGGATGGGTCTTGCCAAATAATAAACGTCTCGACTCCAACGCCTGAATGAGAAGTGGTTCAGCTTCCTCGTACCGTCCTTGCGCGTGATAAAGCAGTGCTAAATTATTTAGACCTTGAGCCACATCCGGATGGGTCTTGCCAAACAGTGAATGACTTGATTCCATTGCTTGAATGAGAAGTAGTTCAGCTTCCTCGTACCGTCCCTGCGATTGATAGAGTAATGCTAGATTATTCAGGCTTGCTACCGAATTAGGATGGTTTTCTCCTAACAACGATCGCATCAATTCCAAGGACTGAATGTAGAGTGGTTCAGCGTCCTCGTAACGTCCTTGCAATTTATAAAGTAATGCCAAATTATTTAAGCTCGTTGCCACGTCAGGATGGTTCTCTCCTAGTAAGGAACGACTTAGATCCAATGCTTGAATGTGGAGCGGTTCGGCTTCTTCGTAGCGTCCTTGTGAGCGGTATAGTTCTGCCAAATTGTTGAGACTTGTTGCTACATCAGGGTGACGCTCTCCTAGTCGTTGAGTCGAGATTGATCGACCATATAGCAACCATTTCTCCGCTGCCCCAAATGACGATTGTTCTTGGTAGAACCGACCAATCCGAGTCGCAGGTTTGTGAACATCACTATCTGCCAGCCAAGGTTCTAATGCTGTTGTTGCTTCTTCTAGGTGTGGAAGTGTCGCTGAAAATTGCTCGATCGATGAAAGTGTCCAGGTAATCGGCATCTGAAGCGCGATCGCACTCATCACCCGACAAAACGATCGCTTCCACTCTTCATCCTCTGGCATCTGCGATCGCTTCACCGCAAAAAACTCCCGCAACAATTGATGCAGCGAAAAGACATCTTCGCGATCGCAATTCAACAAACTCAAATTTACTAACTGTTCTTCGCGCAAATCCTCCAATTCTTCCTCATCCACTTCCGGCAAACAAGCCTGAACCAGCGACCACGGAATTTCAGCCAGCGCAAACAGACTGAGCAGTGCGGCTAACTGTTGCGCCTTGAGATCCAATTCCTGCCAACTCAACTCAAACGCCGCCGTGACCCCCAACGATGCCGTCATGCTAGGTTCCGCCTCTAGCAATGCCTTCGCCGCTAACTTCTGCGCCTGCAACCGTCCCCAAAGTTTCGCGATCGACGTTCCTTTCCGTCTCGCCAAATACCGCCCAACTAGCTCCAATCCCAGCGGCAAATACCCCAGCCATTCACAAACCTGCTTTGCTATCTCTAAATCTTGATCAATCCGTCCATCGGATACGACCGCTCTTAATAAATTCAGCGATGCCACTTCTGAAAGCACCTGAATTTCGTGATTCTGTACCGGAGAGCCAAAGCGCGATCGCGTCGTTAACAGCACTTTGAAATATGACTGCTGGGGCGGCAAAAACGATTCAATATTGCCATACTCCTGCACATCATCAAAGACAATCAGCGATTCTTCCGCTTGCCACTGTTCCCAACACAAGCGCACCTGTTCGCTCAAGTCCACATCATCCGGGATAGAAAGACGTAACCTCGATCGACCAAATCCGACAATTTGCGTTCCTAACTCCTCGCGTCCTTTCAGCCAGCAAATCCCACCCGGATAAGTTCCCAAGTCTCGATGTTGTACCGCGTATTGTGCGGCTAATTCGGTTTTACCAATTCCGCCCATTCCCGCGATCGCAGAAATTGCCGTCGCCCTTCCCGTTTGCAATTTCTCATGAAGTTCTTCGAGATCCACTTCCCGACCGACGAACACATCACTAATACGCGGAAGATTCGCGGGAATGCTGGGCGGAAATACGGGCTTCGAGCGAGAGGCAGTTAATTCTTGATTTCCGGGAAAAGTGGGTTTGCGATCGGGCTTTAATCTCGTTTGAAAGATCTCACACAATAAGCGTTCTTGAGCCGCTTTCTCTTCTAGTCCCACCAAATCGATGTAAACAATCTGCGACAGCAATCCCGACACATTGCATTCCTTAACTCGTACCGGAATTAGCTTTCTCTTGTCGCCTGTTGGATCTTGAGCAAACGCCGCTCCCCATTCTGGTTGTGTATATGCAGCGTTCAGGTAAGTTTCTGACAAAACCGCGATCGTGATATCCGCCTCTGTGACCGCACGATCCATGTACTGCACAAAATTTCCACCCGCTCGGAAATCCCATGCCTCAATCGTCACCGAATGTCCGGCATCTTCCAGAATCCAAGCAATCCATTCGGCAAAAGCTCGATCGTGGCGATTGTAGCTGACAAACAAATTCTTCGATGCAGCATTCATTGGGGCAACTTCGATCGCGTACTGTATCTTTTCTACATGAAGAACCCGTAATTTCCATAAAAAAATCCCGAACAACGCTTTAAGTACGATCGTCCGGGATGCTTGAAAATGAAATCGAATCTAAGCTTTGTCTTCTGCCAATTTCACCTTGGTTGCAAGTCCTAAAATTTGCAGCAATCGAATCGTCATCCAGGTCATATCAATTTCCCACCACTTCAAACCATGACGAGCAGAATATTGGAACGCATGATGATTGTTGTGCCAGCCTTCACCGTAAACCAAAAGCGCCACCCACCAGCAATTCGTAGAATTATCCCCCGATTCGTAAGTGCGATAACCAAACTTGTGAGTCGCACTGTTCACCAACCAAGTGCAGTGATACACCAGCACGAGACGGACGAAAATACCCCAAGTGACAAATGACCAACCGCCGATCGCATAAAGCAACACGCCTAATGCAACTTGCAGCAGTGCAAAGTAATTCTCCAAGAACTGATAAAACTTGTCATCCGCGATATCTTTGGTGAACTTAGGAACTTCATCTTCTGCGGGCACTTCACGCAGCATCCACTCCATGTGACTCCACCAGAAGCCTTTGCTCGAATCGTGGTGATCATTGGGCTTGTCAGAATAAAGATGATGATGGCGATGTAGCCCAATCCACCAAATCGGTCCTCCCTGCATTGCCAAAGAACCGAAGAATACCAGCGTATATTCGAGCCATTTGGGGACTTGAAAACTGCGGTGGCTCATGAGACGATGCCAGCCCAGCGTAATCCCTAAACCGCCCGTCAGCCAGTGTAGAAAAATCGCTAATCCAACTGCGCTCCAGCTAAAGTTTCCAGGCAGAAAGGCGAATAAGGCTCCGATATGGATGGCAACCATGAAGCCAAGCGTCAGATAGTCTATTTTCAGTTTTTCGGAAGTTGCAATAGTCATGAAAGAGTCTCTAAACGACGTAACGCGATGCGAAATTGCGCGACAATGGAACCCGCTCTCATATATGAATGAAGTTGGGGGCGCAATCTCTACTGTACATAACGAGGAAAGGGATGGACGGCTCAATCCTGCTTAAAGAGGCAGAACAGGCACTATGTGAAATTTTTTCTGGTATTGACTCTCAGGTCAAGAAAAATTTACATAAGGTGCTCACCGCTTACCGCAATCATCGGGTAGGCGTTCATCATTTTGCAAGTGTCTCAGGCTACGGGCATGATGATTTGGGTAGAGAAGTGCTCGATCGAGTCTTTGCAGAAATTATGGGAGCCGAAGCCGCGATCGTCCGGGTTCAGTTCGTGTCGGGCACTCATGCGATCGCGTCTGCGCTTTATGGAGTGCTCCGTCCTGGGGATGAAATGCTCTGTGTCGCGGGTGCGCCGTACGACACGTTAGAGGAAGTGATCGGGCTACGAGGCGAGAATCAAGGATCGCTCAAAGATTTCGGGGTGTCTTATCGACAGTTAGAACTCACGGAGGGACTAATCGATTGGCACACGCTCCGAACGGCGATTCGACCGAATACGAAATTAGTCTCGATTCAGCGATCGTGTGGTTATTCTTGGCGACCGAGTTTGTCGATCGTGGAAATCGAGAAAATTATTGCGATCGTCAAAGAACAAAATCCTAATACGGTGTGCTTTGTCGATAACTGTTATGGCGAATTCGTTGAGGATCGAGAACCGACTGCGGTTGGGGCAGATTTGATTGCCGGATCGCTGATTAAGAATCTCGGAGGCACGATCGTCACAACAGGCGGATATGTCGCAGGTCGAGCCGATTTGGTTGAAATGGCAGCTTGTCGGTTAACGGCTCCGGGAATTGGTAGTTCAGGTGGGGCAACGTTCGATCAAAATCGGTTGCTGTTTCAAGGATTGTTTCTCGCGCCGCAAATGGTTGGAGAAGCGATGAAAGGAAATCACCTAACCGCTTATGTGTTTGACAAATTAGGCTATCCGGTGAATCCGGCTCCGTTTGCTCCGAGACGCGATGTGATTCAGGCGATTAAACTCGGATCGCCAGAGAAGATCATTGCGTTTTGCCGATCGATTCAGCAAAATTCACCGATCGGGTCTTATCTCGATCCGGTTCCATCGGGAATGCCGGGATACGAAAGCGAATTAGTGATGGCAGGCGGAACCTTTATCGATGGCAGCACTTCAGAATTTTCCGCTGATGGTCCCTTACGTGAACCGTACGTCGTGTTTTGCCAAGGAGGAACCCATTGGACACATGTAGCGATCGCACTTGAAGCCGCAATCGATGCCATTCAACAAAAAACCCCCGACCGAAGCCAGGGGTAATTAATCAGGGTGCATCTACCAATACCTACTACCTTAAAATTCCCGTAGATCAGGACGTTTTTGCAGAATTTCCTAAAATTGCGATCGCAACTCCGAGCAGCAAGACCAGAGCGCCCATCATCACTTGGGTTCCAGGGATTTCTCGGAAAAATGCGATCGCAAAAATCGTCGATCCCACTGGCTCTAAAAGAATAATCAATGTCACGATCGTGGGCGGTAAATGTCGCATCGCCCAGTTAAAACTCGTATGCCCAATTAACTGCGGAAAGATTGCCATCAACGCAATGTAGACATAAGTGAGAATCGGATAGCCAAGATACGATGAATTAAATAAAAACGGGAATGGGAATAGTACGATCGCAGCGGCACTATACGCAACGGTGACATAACTGCCAACGGTTAAACCTTGTCTCTGTGCTTCTCTTCCCAGTAACAGATACAAACTCGCAGCCCACGCACCGACGATCGCGAGTCCATTTCCCAACAGCGGATTCGCTCCATCTTGGCTTGTGTTATCTAATCCAATGAGAATGCCACCGATCATAGCGATCCCGATGCCCCAAAATGTCGCGCGAGTTGGCTTTTCTCGAAACCAGAACCAACTGAGTAACGCCACCCAAAGCGGATTCGTTGTCACAAGTGTGGTCGAAGCCGCGATCGACGTATAAGACAGCGACGAAATCCAAGTTGCGAAATGAACCGCGAGAGCAATTCCAGCCCCGATCGCGAATTTAATCGCACTCGGTGAAGCAGGCTGAAATGACCGCCAAGTAGGAACGAGCAACAGAGCCGCGATCGATAATCGAGATGCCGCGATCACCAAACTAAATCCGACTCCTGAAGCCCCTGAAACATTCGTCGCGAGTCGAATCAGAATTGCGGCGGTTGAAACCGAGAGAATCCCGATAGTGAGAACGATCGTTAATCGGAGAGAACTCATGAGATTCAATTCGCAGACGGTAATCGTACCGTAAACGTTGCGCCTCGATCGAGTCCAGCACTCTCCGCCCGAATCGTTCCATGATGCAGCTCAACTAAGTGACGCGAGATTGCCAATCCCAACCCCAAGCCATCCTTGGAGCGAGTCGAATCGGTGTCCGCTTGCGTGAATCGATCGAAGATATGCGGCAGAAAATCAGGAGCAATTCCTTTCCCTGTATCGCGCACAATGATTTCAATTTCTGATGAGTCTGCAACAGTTAAAACAACGTCAACGCTACCACCGCTCGGAGTAAATTTAACCGCATTCGTTAATAGATTCGTGATCACTTGTTGTAATCGATGTGGATCGCCTTGGACTGCATCGATCGAGTGTTCAATCTGCGATCGCACATTCACCCCTTTCGCTTCCGCTGCCAATTGCACATTCGCGATCGCCGTTTCCACGATCGGAACGAGATTCACTGGAGCAAGCGAAATTCTCAGCGTTCCTCGAATCATACGAGAAATATCGAGCAAATCTTCAATCAATTGCGACTGCACCTGAGCATTTCGCTCAATGATCGACAGCGCTCGATTCACCGTTTCAGGCTCAAAATTGCGGGCTTGTAGCAGTTTTGCCCAACCCAAAATCGAATTCAACGGCGATCGCAATTCATGAGAGACGATCGCGAGAAAGTCATCTTTATTGCGATTAGCGGCTTCAGCTTCGGCACGAGCAGCTTCGGCTTCAGCAAGTAACTGTTCACGTTCTTGAGCCGCCCGTTTACGATCGCGCAAATCCAACACGAAACAGATACTATATCCATCCTGTTCGTGCCCTTCCATCATCGCTGTACCAATCAAAATCGGGACGCGAGAACCATCTTTGTGAAAATACTCCTTCTCAGCCGGGGGAGCAACTCCAGTCGCTTTTAACTGTTCTTCGATCTCTTGAGCTTGCACCTCGTAGCCGGAAGGCGTTAAGGCAATCCAATTCAATGCCCCAGCGTTCAATTCTTCGTGAGTGTAGCCGAGTAGATTGAGAAACGCATCATTCGCTTCATAAATTCGCCCGCTAAAATCGGCAAAGAAAATGCCAATCAAATTCGAGTCCGATAAGCGACGGAATTTTGCTTCACTTTCACGCAGAGCTTGTTCTGTCGATCGACGATCGCTAATGTCGATCGTATTTCCGACTATGCGAATTGGTTGCCGATCGTGATCTCGCACAACGACACTACATTCTTGCACCCAAACGTAATGCCCGTCCCGATGTCTAACTCGGTATTCTCCTTCAAATCGATCCTGATGCTGCAAGCGCTCTAGAAAACTGTCTCGATCGAAGGCGGCTAAATCTTCAGCATGAATTCGATCGTGCCACCAGGCGATCGTGGGTTCCGCTTCTTCGGGCAAATATCCCACAATATTCACCAAGCCGCGAGTCCGCTCTACATAGCCCGTAGTCAGATCTAAGTCGTATACCAAGCTTTGAATTGCGTCGGTTGCGAGTTCAAATCGTTCATTCGATCGCGTTAAAGACAATTCCAGCGTCTTTCGCTGCATGATTTCCTGAGACAGTCCCAAAATCTGATTGGGAGCGCCGTCAGGCGATCGACGAAACACGACTTCTTGCGTATGAAACCAGACCCAATTGCCTTGAGCCGATCGCATTCGGAATTCAAACTCAAACACATGATGATCCGGCGCGGTTTGGAATTGTGCGAGATGTCGAGGAACGCGATCGAGATCATCTGGATGTAATAGCTTAGACAGCACGTCGCTACCGAGTGCTTGAACTTGGTCGGGTGTATAGCCAAGAACATCTGTAATTTGGCGATTGATAAACACATTGCGATGCTCGACCAAATCATAAATGTAGAGAATTCCCGGAACCGCTTCGGTCAATTGCTGAAGAAACTGCTGCTGGTCTTGTAACGCTTGGCGAGTTTGAGCCAGATCGCGCTTTGTTTGAGAATGCTCGATCGCTTTTCGCACCGTAATTTCTAAAATTTCAAGCGTAATTTGATCTCTGATTAGATAGTTTTCTGCACCTTGGCGAATGGCTTGAACTGCAATCGATGCACGATCAACAATTGCAACCAGTGGAGGATGTAAGGTTCCTAATTTTGATTTAATTTCTTCTATTAACGTAATACTTGAAAATAGAATTAAATCGATTGATTTTGCACGGCAAATTGACAAAGCATTTTCGATAGAATTTGCTTCTAAAATAGTAAAGTGTAAATCAGATAAATAGCGACGATAAGTTTCGCGATCGAATCCATCATCGATAACGATTAAAATCGCAAGCGAAGACTCAGGGAACATTTATTAAGTCATTTAATTAACCTGGTAAGCAGTATCGCTGAATTAGCTGCATTAATTCAAGCGGATCAACTGGCTTTGTGAGGTAATCATTGAAACCCGACCTGATCGCTTGGAGTCGATCTTCTTCACGAGCATAAGCGGTGAGTGCGATCGCGGGAAGTTCAGCGCCTTGGGGCAGTTCACGAATTTGTGCAATGAGTTGAAACCCATCCATCTCAGGCATCGCAACATCGCTGACTAAGATCGTTGGAAGTTCTTTTTCGAGCAGAGATAATGCCTCTTTTGCATTCGTCGCCACCGTCACGATCGCGCCTTCTTCTTCAAGCATGAATCGCAGAAGATCCCTTGTATCAGGGTCGTCATCGACTACGAAAATGTTAACCTGCCGCAATGATTCCATTTTTAACTGCTACCTGTACGAAGAAGAGCATGAGAGGAATTTTTAGGGATAGAAAGTGAAATCTAGACTACGCCCTACGATAGGGAGAGTCGTCCACCTAGAGAAAGAGAAGTGTTTGCACAATCATCAAAAATCCTGCTCGAATCGTCATTATTCTATTTGTTAATGTGAGAAAAGATTAAGTACGCTACCGTACATTCTCGATCGATAGCAGGAGTGCTTTAATAAGAAACTCTAACTTTTGTTGGAGTATGATTTTGCTCTTAAGAGAGGGACGAATCGAGTGCGATCTTTTGTACAGTTTACGTATCAAAAGCTTACTCTCCTCTCTCTAGTAAGGTTTGGTCAGAAGTCCGCCCTGGGTTGTTTAAGACTCAGGGTTTTTGCTTGAGAAATTGTTCCAAAATTGATCGATCGACCATTGAAGTTTGTGCTCCAGATTTTGTCGTTGAAAGTGCTCCCGATGCGGCTCCCCAAATCATTGCTTCTCGCATCGATCGCTCTTCAGATAAGGCAACCGCTAACCCCGCATTAAACGCGTCTCCCGCCGCTACAGTGTCGATCGCATTCACCGAAAACGCTGGAACCATGAACCGTTCCTGTTTAGTCGCGCAAAATGCCCCTTGAGCACCAAGCTTAATGATGATCGTGTTTGCGCCTTTCTGCTGTAAAACGGTTGCAGCTCGATCGACATTATTTTCAATCGGAAATCCAACGAGTTGAGCCGCTTCGATCGCGTTCGGAGTCAAAATATCAATCAATGGATAAAGCCTATCTGGAAAAGCTTCCGGTGCAGGAGCCGGATCGAGAATGACCGTCGCGCCAATTTGATGTGCGATCGCTGCGGCAGATTCCACGATCGCTAACGGAATCTCAAGCTGCAATAGCAAAATCGATGAATCCGTTAATACCGATTGAAGCTTTTCGAGATTAGTTTTATCAACATTTCCGTTAGCACCTGGAATGACGATAATGTGATTCTCGCTCTGATTATCAACTGCAATCATCGCAACACCGGATGAAATTGAGCGATCGACACTCACTAAATCTGTTTGTACTCCCGCATTTTGCAAGCTTTCGAGCAATTCCGCCCCGAACGCATCGCCACCCACACGCCCAATCATCTGAGTTGTTCCGCCCAGTTTCGCCGCTCCAACTGCCTGATTTGCCCCTTTCCCACCTGGAACCGTCGAGAATGAGTAGCCAGAAAGCGTTTCGCCCGGTCTCGGCAATCGGGGAACCTGCGCGACGAGATCGAGATTGATGCTGCCGAAAACAATGATCGATCGACTCATAAAAAGCTCCATGTGCGGCTGAATGATATAAAGCGGAGGTTTTTCAGCGTTCAGCTAAACTGAGAAAAGTACAAATGAGATCGACAATAAGCAAATGACGCACCCGGAACTAGAGCAACAACTTCTTGCGCTCAGCCCCACCGATAAGCTTCGCATCATCGAGCTTTTGGCACATAGTCTAACTACGACAAAGACATCAGAAACAGAATTCGATTCTTCTAAAAACCTGGCTGATTTCTTCCAAAATTCTCCTCTGGCTGATGCGATCGCAAGTGGCGAACTTGATCTTTCACGCGATCAAAGCCTTATTCCCGATCGCTTTACACCATGAGATATCTGCTTGATACTTGTACGATTTCGGAAGCAGCCGCCAAACGACCGAATCCTAGCGTTATCAATTGGCTCTCACTCCAGCCACAAGAAACAATTTACCTGAGTGTGATTACGATCGGTGAAATTGCCAAAGGCATTAATTAAGATGCCAGATTCGCAACGAAGAACCAACCTGGAGGCATGGCTTTACCAAAGTCTTCTCGCTCAGTTTCATCGAAGAATCATTGGACTCGATACAGATACGATGATTCTCTGGGGTGATTTGGTGGGTCGGTTAGAATCTCAGGGAAGAACATTGCCAGTATTTGATTCTTTAATTGCCGCAGTTGCATTGCAGGGTTCATTTCATCTAGTCACTCGTAACGAAAAGGATTTTGCTCAGACAGGAGTTCAAGTTTTCAATCCTTTCTAGAAAAATTGGGCGAACGTAGTCTAAATTCTACATCCGCCCAGTCTTGTATTCGAGATACCGTTTAAGCGAGTCTACGTCTCATCAAGGGTTGAACGGCGACAAGCGCGATCGCACAAAGTCCAACTAAAATCAGCAGCGCTCCTCCAAGCGTCACATTGCCGTAAGGAGCCTGCATAATCACGCTTCCGAAGTTCCAATCAGGGTGCAGATACAAATAACGGATTGGCTCGATCGCATAACTGAGCGGGTTCAACGTCGCGACGACTTGCAACCACTTCGGCATAAATGACAACGGAACGAGCGCAGTACTCGCAAACAGTAACGGCAAGTTCGTGACAAAGATAACCGCCAGCAATTCGATATGTCCCGGTAGCGCGAACGCCAATCCTAGACTTAATGCTGTGACTGCAACGACTAATAAGAGAACGATCAATGCGACTAATGCAAGCCCGATCGCATTCGGCAATCCTGCACCTAAGAACGCACTCATCACGACGATCGCGGTCGTTTGAATCAGGCTGAGAGTCGTAATGAAAATTGCCGAAGCCATCACGATCGAGAACCGCGAAGCTAATGGAGCCACTAACAATCGATTGAGGAAACCAAATTCTCGATCGAACATCACGGGCAATCCCGCATTTAAAGCACCGCTAAATGCTGTAAACACAATCACGCCAGCCCCCAAGAACTGACCATAATTCACTTGATCCCCAAACAGCCCTCTGGGAGCGTTTTGGAACAGTGCACCAAACAGAAACAACCACATTAACGGCTGAATTAGTCCAGCAATCAATGTAGACGGACGGCGTTGCAGTTGAATGAACAATCGACGAGTCATCGCTGCCGTTTCTTGCAAGAATTCACCCACCGGATTTGGAGGTGCGATCGTGGATTTGGAATCGAATGAAGCTTTCGATGGGGTAATGGTTGTACTCATAAGGTTTTGCTATCTCATACTTTGCTTACGTTCTGCTTTCGGATCTCGACTTCCCGCTGCTGCTAATTCGGCATCCATCAAGGTTCGTCCGGTTGCAGCCAGGTACACATCATCTAAACTCGGACGCGATTGAGCAATTCCAAAGGTCGGAAGTCCGGCTTGTTGAAGCGTTTGTTGCACCTTAGATAAGGCATCACTATTCGGAGAAACCACTAAGTTTAGGGAATTTCCTTGAGCGGAATTGATGATTACTTCTTGAACGATCGGTAATGCTTCAAGCAGCGATCGCGCTTTTTCCGCTTCATCCACAGGCGAAAACTCTCGAATTCGTAATGTGATCCGCTCTCCCCCAACTTGATCTTTCAGTTCCGAAGGCGTTCCCGCTGAAATGACCGTCCCTCGATCGATAATCGCAACGCGATCGGCAAGCGCATCAATTTCTTCAAGATAATGACTCGTGATTAAAATTGTCGTGCCTTGTTCGCGCAGTTGACGCAAGAAATTCCACACCGCAACACGGCTTTCGATATCAAGCCCGACGGTTGGTTCATCCAAGACCAACACATCAGGCTGGTGAAGCAATCCGGCAGCGAGATCCAATCGTTTTTGTAATCCACCGGAATAAGTGCCGCTCTTTTTATCTGCCCATTCATCCAGACTAAGCAGGTTCAGAACTTCAGCGATTCGGGGTTTAATCGACGCTTTCGGCAAGTGATAGAGCGCGGCTTGGAGTTCGAGCAATTCGCGACCCGTGAGCACTTTATCGATCGCGACTCCTTGAGCGACGTATCCGATTCGCTGACGGGCAGCACGCGGATTGTCGATCGCGCTAATTCCCGACACTTCGATTTTGCCCGCGTCCGGTTCGGTTAACGTACACAGACAGCGCAACGTCGTGGTTTTCCCGGCTCCATTCGGACCCAAAAGCCCAAAAATTTCGCCGGGTTGAACCTCTAGCGAGACATCTTTAACCGCCTCAACCGACCCATAGCGCTTCTGCAATTTTTCAATGAGCACCGCAGGAGTCATAACCGCTCCTCCTCGTTTGATACAAATCTTTAAGCTGACACTCTTCTATTCTAAGAACTGTAAGCCTTGATATCTCACGCATCGACGATATTTATAAAAAATCTCAGATTCATCGCTTGCCCTGAAAGATGAATGCTCTCTATGACACGTATTGTAAAGAAATATTAACTGGTTTGTTAAGAACTGTTATAATTTACGTCTTAGTAGAAAAGCATAACGTTCTACATCGTTAGAGCGATCGAGCTTTCCACGACCCGTTCATTACTCTAGGTCTAAACTTATGGCGATTACCATTGACTCAGCCCGTGGCATTTTTCCCAACACGCTTTCGGCAGATGCAGTGCCCGCTACGACCGCTCGATTCAACCAACTCAGCGCGGAAGATCAATTGGCATGGACTTGGTTCGCTTACCTGGAAATGGGTAAAACTGTAACGGTTGCGGCTCCAGGTGCTGCAAGTATGCAGTTTGCAGAACCGACCCTGGAACAGATCAAAAAAATGTCGTTTCCTGAGCAAACCCAGGTAATGTGCGACCTTGCAAATCGGGCAGACACGCCAATTTGCCGCACCTACGCAACTTGGTCGCCCAATATCAAACTCGGTTTCTGGTTCCAACTTGGGGAATGGATGGAGCAGGGCATCGTTGCTCCCATTCCAACAGGCTATCAGCTTTCTGCAAACGCGGCAGCCGTTCTGCAAGCGCTACGAGAAATGGATCAAGGTCAGCAGATTACGGTCTTGCGGAACTCGGTTGTAGACATGGGATACGATACTCAAAAATTAGGGAACTACACTCGCGTTTCAGAACCCGTTGTTGCTCCGAAAGATCAATCTCAGCGCATCTCGGTCAAAATTGAAGGTATTAACAACGCAACCGTCCAGAAGTACATGGACAACATGAACGCTAACGATTTTGAGGCGTTGATCGAGTTATTCGCACCCGATGGAGCATTGCAGCCTCCCTTCCAAAGACCGATCGTGGGTCGCGATGCGGTTCTGCGATTCTTCAGAGAAGAGTGCCAAAACCTGAAACTGATGCCCGAAAGAGGCGTTTCTGAAGCCGCAGATGACAGTTACACTCAAATCAAAGTGACCGGAAAAGTTCAAACTCCTTGGTTTGGTGCGGCAGTGGGGATGAATATGGCTTGGCGCTTTCTGCTCAACCCGCAAGGCAAAATTTTCTTTGTGGCGATCGATTTACTCGCTTCGCCGAAAGAACTCATGAATCTGATTCGATAAATAGATTGTTCGATCGAATTAGATTCTAACTGTGAGCGTTCTTTTGAGGGCGCTCATTCTTTTGTTAATCTTTTGGGACTGCGGTTGAGTTAAACGATGCAAGTGAGTGAAATTCAGTGGTCTGAGACCGAAAAAAAAATTGCTCGATCGGCATTCGATCGAGCTTATCAGCGAGAAATTGAAGCTTTAATCCGAGAAGTGACGGAACGCGCCAGCACGGTCTCTAATCAGCAGGATGTCTGGCAGTTGCACGATTTTCTCAGTGCGAGACGACATGGCATTGATGGCAAATATGATTACCGCTACTCTGGATTGATCTTTGTGTTTGCACAATTGGTGAAAGAAAAGTGGTTATCGATCGAGGAACTCACCGGGCTAGAAGCCGATAAGCTGGCAAAGATCTCCGCCCTAGTCAGAATGAGTTAACTCGCACGAAGACTATTCGAGAGCGCTGAAGCTGCCCCTAGAACGCGCTCTCCTCCTGCATTCGTCGCCGCAATCAACACGAGCAGGACACTATTATTTGCCTGACGCGCCAAGATTACGCCTCCAACAGGCTGAGGATTCCCGCCGATCGTTAAATTGCCAGTCCAATCGATCTGGACACCACCGGGAATCGATCGAACTTCTCCGGTCTGAAATCCTTCGCCTTGTCGAAAGGCATTCTGAGCGGCTGTAACCAGTGCCTCATTCGGAACCACACCGCCCGGTATTCCAAGCTGTGATTGCGGTTGCGCGAGGACACTGTAAGCCAAATTCCCATCTGGAGCTTCGATCAAAACGGTTCCCGCCAGCGGACTCACTTTGTACCCTTGCAGAATTCCGATGATAAATCGATTGTTCGGGTCTTTGTAATCGCCACTCACCGGAAGCGGAGGAGCAGTCGGAGCGGCGGGTAAAGGAGCCGGAACGGTCGGCGCAAGTTGCGGAATCACCGAAGACGGAGTAGGAGAAACGGTCGGTGAAGCAGTCGGAGAAGGGGAGGGCGAAGCGGTCGGAATTGGGGGACGATTCGCAGGCAGAGAAGGATCGACCGGAATCGGAGCAACCGGAACGCCGATCTCGCCAGTCGGAGAAGGGGAGGGGCTTTGAGCAAGACTCGAAACCGCGGTAAAGACGACGATCGCTACTGCAAACCATCCAATCAGCCATTTACGTTTCATGCCTTTACCCTCTCAAAACGGATGGATTACCAAAATAGAAAACTCCTGCCACGCATCCGATCATCAGAGTAGCTAAAGTTGCGCCCCAAAGTGCTTTCCAGCCCAAACTTGCAAGATCTTTCCGACGCGATGGAATCAAACTCGAAAAGCCACCGACAAAGATTCCGACTGATGGCAAATGAGCGAATCCGCAGAGACAATAACTAATGATGAGTAAGGCTCGATCGCTAATTGCTCCTTGACTCGCTAATACACCCAATTGCCGATAAACTGGCACTTCCGTTTCCAGCAGTCGCCGTCCAATTAACACCGATGCTTCCCAAATCTCATTCCAGTTTGCGGAAACACCTGTGATAAACGTCAACGGAACAAACAGCGCACCGACAATATTTTGCAGCGTAATGACTTGGAAAATTAAGCCAATGCGTCGAACAAAAAGATTGCTACTCGTTGCCAATCCTGCGAGGTTAGCAAAGAAGAGATTTACGAGTGCAACTAGACCAAGAATCGCGATGAGAAGAGCCGCGATCGCAATTGCTAATTTCACTCCGTCCATCGCACCTAAAATCACACTCTCCATCGCACCGGATGGGCGATCTGCGGTCATGCGATCATTTTCTGGATCTTCTTCAGGTAAAGCTCCTAGTGTCTTCGGTACTTCAGTTTCGGGAACTAATAATTTGGAGATCACGAAACAGGCAGGAATCGCCATAATTGAAGCGGAAACTAAATGCCCGGTAATGTTTGGAAACGTTGGGCGTAATGCTCCAGCATAAAGAGCAAGAACCGTAGACGCAATACTTCCATAACAACAAGTTAGAACTGCACAGAGTTCGCTCCGGGTCATACTGGCGAGATAAGGGCGAACCACTAATGCGGATTCGATTCCGACAAAGATATTCATCGAGCCGCTTAACGCTTCAGCACCACTGAGATTCATCGATCGACGAAAGATTTTAGCGAAAAATTTCACGATTGGTTGAATTACACCTAAGTAATACAGAAGTGACATTAACGCCGAGAAAAAGATTACTAACGGCAACGCTCGAAACGCGAAGATATAGTCCATGCTGAGGTTTTCAGGACTTAATCGATCGCCCGCAACCGGAACATAAGGCGGCGTAATGGCACGAGCGATCCAACGTCCGACTAAAATCGGTCCCGGAGTCGCACTCGGATCGGGAACAAATAGTGGACCAAATAAGAATCGTGCTCCCGCTTCCGTTGCATCTAAAACGGCATTAATCCCATTACTAATCACGGTAATCACAAAGCGCGTTACCGGGAACGTAAAGACCAACAATCCCAAAATAAGCTGTAGCGCAATACCCCAGAGAATCACCTTCCACGGAATCACGCGGCGGTTTTCAGATCCGAGCCATGCGATCGCGCACAGCACGAAGATGCCACCGAACGATAAAAAATTTAACCAAGACATTATTGATATCGACCTAGCTGCTCATTGAATCGAATTTTGAGTAAATCCAGAAGCATTTTAATCGAGTCTTGGATCAAATTCACTTTTGACCGCTTTTTCTGATGTTTTTGAGACACTTTCGCCGGAATTTCTACGATCGAACATCCCCAATTTTCAGCTAAATAAATTAGCTCCACATCAAACGAAAATCCGCTGAGTGTCTGATAGAAAAACAATTTCTTCGCAACAGTTTTCCGAAATCCTTTCAATCCCGCCTGCATATCCCGATATTGCAGACCCAAAATTTTACGAGACAGCAGATTCAGAATTTTGCCTGAAATCTTTTGGCTAAATTTGAGGTCTTTCTGATTGCTGCGGATCAGACTGCGATTCCCGATCGCGACATCATACGTTTGCAATTTCTCAACCAATACATCGAGATGCGCTAAAGAATACGCCAAGTCACTATCGAGAAAACAAATCAAATCTCCTTCTGCATATTCAACGCCGCGACGAATCGCATAGCCCTTTCCAGCACGCGGATGATAAGAAATCAATCGAATTTGAGGCGTTTTTGCGAGGCGAATTCCAGCAGTGATAATTTCTTTTGTGCGATCGCTTGATCCGTCATTCACGAAAATAAACGTAAAGCTCGGATGTGTCTCCAAATACCGCAAAATCGCTTCAAACGTTTGACGAATACAAGCTTGCTCATTGTAGACCGGGAGAATAATCGAGACTTGATCGATCGGATTAATCCGAGTCGCCGTCTGTCTAGCCTGATCTTGTGGGATGTTGCGACGAGGAGAAGGGCTTTTCGGCTGTGTCCAAGTCTCGATCAAGTTCCAAAGTTTTTTCATTCGGCTTTCACCCTCCCGCCAAGTCTTCAATAAAGATAACCTGAGTTCGGGTTAGAGATGGGCACTGGGCGGTTAGAAACCGCAGCGATACAAACAAAGTGTGTGCGGCATTCATACAGAAAGTCTATCTCTCCATCTGCCAACTCAGTAACATCACCGGAATCAATCCGACGAGTACGATCGCTAAGGCTGATCCGGATGCTTCTGCTAATCGCTCATCGGAAGCAAGGTTATACACATGAACCGCTAACGTATCAAAGTTGAACGGTCGAATAATTAGAGTTGCTGATAGTTCTTTCATGACATCGACAAACACGAGAATTGCTGCTGCTAACACGCCTCTCCAAAGCAGCGGGATGTGAATCCGGAACAGTGTGTTTGTAGCTCCGAATCCTAAGCTTCTGGAGGCATCATCTAGACTTGGTTTAATGTTCGTCAAACTTGCTTCGATGCTATTGAAGGACAGAGCTAAGAATCGAACTAAATAAGCAAAGATCAGCGCAAAGATTGTTCCGCTGAGTAGCAATCCGGTTGAAATATTAAAGGTCGCTCGCATCCATTGATCGATCGCATTATCAAACAGTCCAAACGGAACTAGAATCCCGACTGCAATGACTGATCCCGGCACTGCATAACCCATTGAGGCAATGTAAGCTGCTACCCGCATCGTAATCGATCGATTTAATCTCAGTCCATACGCCAAAATAATTCCGATCGCGATCGCGACTAATGCCGCAATGCCCGACACGATCAAACTATTACTAGCAAACGTCCAAAACCGTTGATCAAAGACCTCTTCCCAATTGTCCAAAGTCATCTTGAGCAAGAAAGCGCCCGGCACAAAGAAGCCGAGTAACAATGGCACAATACAGAGGACAAAAGCTGCGATCGCTCTTAATCCCCGAAGCTGATACTTCTGAATCGCCTGAGAACTGCTCGATTGATAGTACTTTCCTCGTCCGCGTGAGAATTGCTCTAACAGAATCAAGGCAAAGACAAAGATCAGTAGAAATGCTGCCAGTTGAGTCGCCGCAAGTCTTTCACCGAGTCCAAACCAAGTGCGATAGATGCCCGTTGTGAACGTATTTACTTCAAAAAATTGCACTGTTGCATAGTCATTCAACGTTTCCATCAATGCAAGTGACAATCCAGCCACGATCGCAGGACGCGCCAACGGTAACGCAACTTTCCTAAAACTCTGCCAAGGACTACATCCCAGACTACGACTTGCTTCTAAAGTGCAAACTGATTGAGACAGGAAAGCCGATCGCGTTAACAAATACACATACGGATACAGCACCAGAACCAACATCAGAGCCGCACCCCAAAGCGATCGCACACTGGGAAACCAATAATCCTGCATCGTTTTCCAACCAAACCACGATCGCAAACTCGTCTGCACAATTCCATAGAAATCCAGCAAATCCGTGTAGGTATACGCCAAGATATAAGCGGGCGCAGCTAACGGTAGCAACAGTGCCCAAGTGAAAATTCGACTTCCTGGAAAGCGGCACATCGTGACGAGCCAAGCTGTTCCAGTTCCAATGAGGGTGACACCCAGACCCACCCAAAACATCAGTAACAATGAACTCGTAATGTAGGTTGTTAGAACCGTTTCGGCTAGATGCTGCCAAACTGATCGAGCATCGGCAAATAATCCGCTTAACACGGCAATAATCGGGAGCGCGATCAATAGCGCGATCGCCATCACGATGATTGTCCAACCACTAAATGCTGTTTTTCCTTGTGAAAGTTGCATATCTGCTGAATAAATCTTTCAAACTACTTTACTGGAGTTCCAAAATTGTTGATGATAAATCTCAATAAGTTGAACTCATTCTAAAATGCTCGAATCTATTCTCCTGCAACTCGATCACATTTCAAAGCAGTTTTCAAATACGCCAGTCGTCGATTCGGTGTCACTGAAATTGCGTCAGGGAGAACTTCTAAGCCTGCTTGGGGCTTCGGGTTGCGGAAAAACAACATTGTTGCGATTAATTGCTGGATTCGAGCGACCGCAATCGGGACGAATCGAGCTTGCAGGTCAAGAAGTGGCAAGTCCGAATCGTTGGCTACCGCCGGAACAACGCGATATCGGCATGGTGTTTCAAGATTACGCACTGTTTCCGCATTTAACTGTGGGGCAGAATGTTGGATTTGGGCTAAAAAAATCGCGTCGAAAGCGATCGTATCCCGCCCCACAAGCGAAACAACTAATCGCAGACGCGATCTCACAAGTCGGATTATCCGGTTTAGAAAAACGCTACCCGCACGAATTATCCGGCGGACAACAGCAACGAGTCGCCCTCGCAAGAGCATTAGCACCTCAACCTGCTCTGATTCTGCTGGATGAGCCGTTGAGCAACTTAGATGTGCAAGTACGATCGCATCTTCGCGAAGAAATTCGATCCATTCTCAAAACCACCGGATCAACGGCGATTTTCGTCACGCACGACCAGGAAGAAGCTTTATCGATTTCCGATCGTGTTGCTGTGATGAATCGAGGAAAACTCGAACAATTAGCCACACCTGAAACGCTCTACAACGAGCCTGCGACGCGATTTGTAGCTGAATTTGTCACGCAGGGGAATTTCTTGCTTGCAACTTACGATGGCAAAGGTTGGAAAACTCCGATCGGGACTTTGATATTAGACCAAGAACAACCCATCTCCGATCATGCAGAATTGATGATTCGACAGCAGGACATTCGATTAGAACCCGATGAGAAAGGTACGATCGTGGTCGTCGATCGACAGTTTTTAGGACGGGAACATCGATACACGATTCAAACTAGCGCAGGTGCTCGACTACGAGTGTTGAGCGCGATGAAACCCGTCCTAGAGATCGGAACACGAGTGAAAGTCAGAGTGAACCTATCAACAGTACGAATCTTTTTTAACGATTGATCGCTTTTTCAAAGTTCTTTTCCCATTTTTTTTGTTGTTGAGGCGTGAGAATTTGTGCGATCGCATCACTGTAACTGTTCAAAGGTTGCGATAGTGTTTGATTCAATCGTCCAGCTTGCAAATCTGCTTGAAGTTGTTGAATTAACTGCGGATTGTTCTGTAATTGTTGAACAATCTCAGATTGCATGTCTCGTCGCGCTTTCTGAATCTCTGTGGTTTGTTCCGGTGTTAATTTAACTCCTTTGAATTCTTGTGAGATCGATGACGATTGTTGTGTAACTTCTCCGGTAATTGCTTCTTGCAACGCATCAATTACAACTTGTTTGAGATAGTCTCGTTGTTCGTTAGTTTTTTGTTGGATGAAACCTTCGATCGCGCTTTTCGCATCGTTTACCTTCGTATCGGCTCCTCCAGAAATCTGTTCGAGCAATTTCGCAGCATTCGATTGTTTTAATTGCTCTGAAAGTTCTTGCGATCGACTCTGTTGAACCGCAGGTTTCGGAGTTTGATTCACCACAGGTTCAGTCTTAGCAGGTGGCGCTTGAAACAAAGCAACGCCGCGTGGAGATTGAGTTAGAGCAACCCCTACCCCAACAATCCCAGACACCATCAACGCCAACGAAATCAGCACCCTACCTTTATTCGGATTCATCGCCTTGTCCTAATCACTACAGTTAGGATTCACCACGATCGACCAATTTTCCAAGTCTGCCCCAAAGAAGTTCAACCAACAGGGTACGCTTGTTTTAATCTTTTAAGCACAATTAAGATGCGACGTGATCCGATCTTCTATCAAATGTTTCAGCGATCGCCTGCATTGCTATTTGATTTAATTGGAGAACGTCCGGCAAATGCGATCGATTACCGCTTTGATTCGGTCGCAGTCAAGGAACCCAAATTTGAGATCGATGGTGTGTTTCTCCGCCAGAATCAGAAACCGGAACAGTATATTTCTGCGAAGTCCAATTTCAGAAAGACCCAGAACTCTACGAACGCTTATTCGGGGAATCGTTGTTGTATTTTTATCGCAACAGTTCGCGATTTTCGGATTGGCAAGCTGTGATTATTTATCCATCACGTAGTACAGAACAGGACAAAGTTTATCCGCATCGATCGCTTCTGAACGGCGAACAAGTCCATCGAATTTATCTCGATGAGTTGGGCAATATTCAATCTCTGCCCGTGATGGTTGTAGCAGCAGTTTTGACAATTACTAACCCCATGGAAACTCCCACTACGGCAAGAGATTTAATTGAGAGAACCGAGCGAGAAGAGTTGCCGCCCGAAGAAAGAGCAGACCTCATTGATATTGTCACCTCTATAATGGTCTACAAGTTCACTAACCTAAGTCGAAGGGAGATTCGGAGAATGTTAGGACTCGATTTTAATCAAGAGCCGCGTGCGATTCGGGAAGCGAAAGAAGAGGAAGCATTCGTGTTAGTCACTCGACAATTAACCCGCCGACTGAGACAAGAACTTTCCGAAGAAATGCGATCGCGTCTCGTATCTCTCCCACTCTCCACCCTCGAAGATCTCAGTGAAGCCTTACTCGATTTCACAAACTTGTCTGATCTAGAACAGTGGTTGACGGAACACAGCTAGTGCTCTACCAAATCTCCCACACTACGACTTATACTTACAGCGATCCGGTCACATTGCAGCCGCACTTGATTCGATTGCGTCCTCGATCAGATAGTTGGCAAACTCTCAAACTCTTTTCGCTACAAGTCACTCCAATCCCGATCGCACAATCCGAAATCACTGATCTCGACGGCAATACCTTCATCAAAGTCTGGTTCTCACCAGAGCTAACAACATCACTCAATGTTCAGGTACTATCGCAGATTAGTACGCACCAATCGAACCCGTTTAACTATCTATTAGAACCCTGGGCGATGTCGATCCCGATCGACTATCCCACCTCACTTTTCAAACAACTTCAGCCTTATCTAAGTTCAACGGATAGTATTGCCTTACAGCTTGCTTATGAGATTGCAGAACGATCGCAGAACAATGTGCTGCAATTTCTCAATGAACTGAATCAGCAGATCTATTCAAGCTGTAAATATGTGATTCGCGAAACTGGAAATCCTTATCCACCTGGGTTAACTTGGACACAGAAGAAAGGATCGTGTCGAGATTTAACGGTGTTGTTTATCGAAGTTTGTCGATCGATTGGACTTGCAGCAAGATTCGTCAGCGGCTATCAAGAAGGCGATCCCGATCATCCCGATCGACATCTTCACGCTTGGGCGGAAGTGTATTTACCGGGTGCAGGCTGGCGTGGATATGATCCGACACATGGATTAGCCGTGAGCGATCGACATATTGCCTTAGCTGCGAGCGCAATTCCAGAGTATGCGGCTCCGATTGTAGGAAAAATTACCCGTCCGGGTGGAGCACAATCTACGATGAACTATTCCTTACAGATTCAGCGATTGTCTGATCCTGAGTTCAAGTAATGCTCCCAATCAATGTTCGGCATCTCTGAGAAGGCTTCATTCAGGCACTTTTCCCACTGTTTGCGAATGCGAGTCAGATAAGGCGCATCAATATCTAAACAGAGTTGATACCGCACTTTGAAACTATCCGCTTCGTACATGATGAGATTGATCGGAGGTCCAACTGAAATGTTAGAAATCATTGTGGAATCGATCGACAACAAGGCACATTTCGCAGCAGATTCGATCGAGGTTTCAAACGATAAAACGCGATCGAGAATCGGCTTGCCATATTTCGCTTCCCCGATTTGCAAAAACGGCTTTTCTTTCGAGGCTTGAATAAAGTTTCCTTGACTGTAAATCATGTACAGTTCTGGCTCTTCACCTCGAATTTGTCCACCAAGCAAAATGGTCGATTGATAATCGATACCATCTTTTTCGAGCCAAGGACGATTCTCATCTTGCACTTGTCGCATCGTGCTTCCAACATATCGAGCAATTTCATACAGGCTTGGCAGAGTGTGTAAGCTGATATCTGCTTTCGCGTTGATCGCTTGCTGCATCACCGTTAAAACAGACTGAGTAATCGAGAGATTTCCAGACGTGCAGAGGAGAATGGTGCGATCGTGCTCGATCGAGAAATCAAACAGTTTCCGATAGGTTGAAATATAATCGACTCCCGCGTTCGTTCGAGAATCGGCTGCCATGACTAACCCTGTTTTGGTCAAAATCCCAAGGCAATACGTCATAAAAATATCCCTGTACAAGATCTCGCAGCATCACTGTACAGGGATTTGATTCAATTCTTAAGCGATCGCGGAAAATCTTCCTATCTGCCCATATTCCGCTTCATTTCGTTCAATTCTTCCTGAGTTTCCCACTGCTGAAATCTTTGCTCTAAAGGATCAGTCGCTTTATCGGCACTACTAAAACTTTGATTCCAGCCATCGACCGCCCAACGCTTCTCAGCTTGTGCCGCCTGTGCCGCTTTAACTTGTTTGATTTCCGCCTGTACTTCTTGGCGACGAATTTGAATTTTGCGCTGGAGTTCTTCGGTTTGTTGAATGCGTTCTTTTAGAACCTGCATCTGTCCCCATTTCTGGTTCCCTTCACGCAGGAGAGAAGCTTCGTGTGCTTCCGCAGGCTCCGATAGATCGAGTCGTCCTGCCGATCGCGCTTTCTCAATCCGAACATGCCAACGCTGAATTTCTTGTGCAGTCGTCAAAATTTCCGCTTCGACCGTTTTTTCCCGCAGCCGCAAATCCGCCAACAGTCGGCGCGTTTCCTGTTCTTGCTCGTATAGCTTTTCCTCTAATGCTTGAAGTTCAAGATGCGGATTGTTCTTAAGAAACTCATCAATCCGCGTCTCCAAAAAGCGTCCCAAATCATCGAACAATCCCATAAGCCAACTCCAAGAAAGGATGAAGGATGACACCCGCCATCCTTTTCCTTCATTTTAGAGTTTTTGCCCGATCGAGATCGTCCGCACCTCGCCATTTCGCCGCACACTGACGTAGTTATTCGAGATATCCACAACACTCCAGCCACTCGATCCGATACTTTCTCCGATGTAGTACCGCTGCGTGACTCCGTTCATCTCAAACAGAATCGCGGATTGAGTTGGATCATTCGCGATCGCAATTCCCCGTAAAGTGCGCTGCGGTTCGCTCGAAGTCGCTTGAGCAGGTTGAATCGCGATCGGTGCAACCGCGACAGAAGACTGCGATCGCGAAGGCGGATTAATCGACAACCGTTCCAGCACCGAAGATAAGCGCGTGAGAACTTGATTCAGTTCTTGCGGATTCTTGCTGACAGCGGTAATGATAGGATTCGGAGCGGAAACAGACGGAACATTAATCACGACTGGCACTTTCTCAGAATTCGATCGCACATTACTAACCGGAACGCTCGGCAAATTGCCTGAAGCGATCGTCGTCGATTTCGGAAGATTCGCAGCTTTACGATCGATATTTTCCAGCGATCGCTTCATATATTGAGCGAACTGGGGATTCGTATCGACCGGAACCGCTCTAGGTGCAGTCGCAACCGCAGTCGGTTCTTTCGTTGCTAATGCAAAGAATCTTTGAACGGTTCCGCGTTGAATCAGCCACACCGAAGCAGCCGTCAGCGCAGAGAATCCGAACGCGATCGCCAGGAACTTTTGAAAACGATAACTTTTGGGTTTGACGGGTTGGGCTGCGATCGCTGTTTCAGCCACCACAGGAACCGTCCATTGAGGTAACTGGGGTTGAACGACGAGGGGTGCAGCCGTTTGCAGGGGAAGCTCGATCGAAGGTTGGGCGACTCGAATCGGTTCAGGTGGGGGAACGCTGCCCGATAGGAGGTCTTCCACATCCTCAAACAAGTCATCCATTAATCGATCGGCGTAGGTATCGACCTGGACGGGTGCTGGCATCAGCCCATAAGGATTCATTGATGGCTGTGCAGAAGTCGCCCGTGAGGGATCGGAATGAATTGCGCCGTTAATGGTTTGAGGCATAGTTGAAAAGGCTTGTCGAGTACGAAAAACTACTGAAAATTCAGCAGTAAATTGAGATTGAAATGGGCAATCATGTCAGCCTTGCATCACGGTCTTGTAGTTGAGCAATTGAGACCGAAATCTGAATTGCTCAACCACCATACGTGTTTGGGATTATACTCGACGGATATTTTTACGGCGCAGTTCTACGCAACGATGTCCGGATTCTACGGAGATGCTAGAAGAATTACGGATTTGCCTTGTACCTGTTTGATTCATCAAGGAATCGTCGTTTCGTCGCAAAAATCCCCGTCCCGCCGCGAAATCCCCGTCCCGCCACGAAATCCCTGTAGAGACGCGATTAATTGCGTCTCTACACGTCGTCGGGTCAACGCAGAATCTGTCGTTACAATTTCGATTTCACAAACGCCGCTAATCGATCGATACCTTTCTCGATCGTTGCCATGTCAGTCGCATAAGACAGCCGAATATGATCATCTGCATCAAACGCAATCCCCGGAATCGCTGCAACTTTCTGTTCTGTCAACAATCCATCACAGAACTCTAACGAGGTCTTACCCAATTTGCTGATATCGATCATGAGATAGAACGCGCCATCCGGTTTCGCGCAACTAAGACCCGGAATCGCACTGACTAAATCAAAAATCGCTTGTCGTCGTTCAGCAAATGCTTGTCGCATCAGTTCGACCGATTCATTCGATCGCGGATCTTCATAAGCCGCAATCGCACCATATTGAGCAAAGGTACACACATTCGAGGTGCTGTGTCCCTGAATCTTGCTGGCTGCCTTGATCAAATCCGCGTCACCTGCCAAATATCCGACGCGCCATCCGGTCATTGAATAGGCTTTGGCAAATCCATGACTGATGATTGTACGATCGAATACTTCCGGACTCGCGGCGGCAATACTTAAATGCTCTGCTCCGTCATACAGTAAGCGTTCGTAGATTTCGTCAGAAACCACATAGATTTGCTTTTCGACGATTACTTCTGCGATCGCTCGAATTTCATCGGGTGTGTATACCATTCCCGTCGGATTCGAGGGCGAATTCAACACAAACAGCTTTGTTTTCTCGGTAATCGCTTGTCTGAGTTGATCCGGTGTGATCTTAAATTGCGTCTCTGCGGTGGTTTGGACAATGACCGGAGTTCCGCCTGCGAGCTTCACCATCTCTGGATAACTCACCCAGAAGGGAGCCGGAATGATCACTTCATCCCCCGGATCGATCATTGCCATCATCAAGTTATAGAGCGAATGTTTTCCGCCATTCGTGACGATGATGTTTTCGGGCTGATAAGTTAGACCGTTCTCGCGTTGGAGTTTCGATACGATCGCATCTCTCAAAAGCGGCTCACCTGCTGCCGGACCGTACCGAGTTTTCCCTTGCTTAAGAGCGTCTGCTGCTGCTTGCTTAATATGTTCTGGTGTATCAAAATCCGGTTCACCTGCACTAAAGCTACAGATATCGATGCCTTCTCGCTTCATTGCTTTTGCTTTTGCGTCGATCGCAAGGGTCAGAGAAGGCGTAACCTGACTTACTCGTGCTGCCAGTTTCATATCGATGTCTAGAATGTGGGGTTAAATCGGGAATCACGCCCGGATTAGGATTTTGATTCTATCGTGATCCCCGAAAATTAAACCCTAAGATTTGGCGTATCTTTTATGCGATCGTAATCTCCGGTGATAGATAAACGTCCTGAATCGCGTGGAACAGTTTCACGCCTTCATCAAAGGGACGCTGGAACGTCTTCCGTCCCGAAATCAATCCGGTTCCCCCAGCTCGTTTGTTTACAACCGCCGTCCGGATTGCTTCCGCGAAGTCGTTCTTGCCAGATGCGCCACCAGAGTTGATCAGTCCCGCCCGTCCTGCATAGCAATTGAGAACTTGGTAACGAGTGAGATCGATCGGGTGATCGGTTGTGAGTTCGCTGTAAACTTTCGGATCAGTCTTGCCGTAACTTTGCCCAGTCGCTTTCGCAACTGCCCCATATCCATTGTTAATTTCCGGCAGTTTTTGCTTGATGATATCGGCTTCGATCGTCACTCCCAAATGATTCGCCTGTGCAGTCAGGTCGGCAGCCAAATGATAGTCTTTGTCCTGCTTGAAAGCATTGTTCCGCAAATAGCACCAGAGAATCGTTGCCATTCCGTATTCGTGTGCGAGGGCAAAGGCTTGACTCACTTCTTGAATTTGGCGCGTTGAATTCTCAGAACCAAAATAAATCGTCGCTCCAACTGCAACCGCTCCCAGATTCCAAGCTTGTTCTACAGAAGCAAACATCACTTGATCATATTGATTCGGGACAGTGAGTAGCTCATTGTGATTGAGCTTGACGATAAACGGAATTTTGTGGGCATATTTGCGTGACACACTGCCTAAAACGCCAAGTGTCGTCGCGACTGCATTACAGCCACCTTCGATCGCTAATTTAACAATGTTCTCGCTATCAAAATAGATTGGATTCGGAGCAAACGAAGCGCCCGCTGAATGTTCAATTCCCTGATCCACAGGCAGGATCGAAATGTACCCGGTATTCGCCAATCGTCCGAATGAATAGAGCTGCCGCAAGCTCCGCAGCACTTGAGGAGAACGATCGCTTTGAACGAAAATACGATCGAGAAAATCCGGTCCTGGTAGATGCAGTAAATCCTTGGAAACTTTCGCCTGATAGGTCAGTAGGTCTTCGCCTTCATCGCCTAACCATGATGTGACTGACTGAGGCGCAGAGAGTGTAGCGGTCATCGCAGATTCCTCAATTCTGTTTCTCATTCAATCTAACGTTTTGGCTCAAAATGGCTTATGTCTGTAAGGGTATTTTTATGAAGATCGCTAAAGCTTGGACGACGATCGCGGCTGTCGAGTTCGATCGTTCTGTTGCCTTTTATCGCCATTTATTTCAGCAAGAACCGAAACGTTTCACGCCTGAGAAATATGCTGAGTTTGAAACGACTGGAATTCGATTGGGAATCTATCGTCCAACAATGGAAGAATCGCCAGAGAAAGCGCCGATCACGTTATTTCCAGCGGTGAGTTTGTGTGTGCAAGTTGAGAATTTAGATAATGCGATCGCTCATCTTGAACCCGAAGCGCACGTTGGAGAAATTCGATCAGTTTCACACGGACGAGAGGCTTATGCGTACGATCCAGACGGCAATCGCATCATTTTGTACGAGCCGAAATAGAGCCTTTTTCCCTATTCCTTTCAACTGATTTGTGCCATGAAGAATCGTAACGACGTTGTAACCTTCTAGAATAAAAGAACATTTTCGTCGTGGCTTAAACATACTGCTTATGTCTGTTCTGGCGGTTATTCTTCTTTTGGCAGTTCTGATCTTCGTGCATGAATTGGGACATTTCCTTGCAGCGAGGCTTCAGGGTATCTATGCAAATCGGTTCTCGATCGGGTTTGGTCCGATTTTGTGGAAATATCAGGGTGAACAAACCGAGTATGCGCTGAGAGCTTTACCGCTCGGTGGCTTTGTGGGATTTCCCGATGATGATCCAGAAAGTACAATTCCGCCAAACGACCCGAATTTATTGAAAAATCGTCCGGTTCTCGATCGAGCGATCGTCATCAGTGCAGGCGTAATTGCGAACCTGATCTTCGCTTATTTTATTCTCGTCGGACAGATGGCATTCGTCGGACTGCCCACGATCGATTACAATCCGGGCGTAATTGTCCCCGAAGCGATCGAGCAAGATATCGCCGCTCAAGCAGGAATCCAAAACGGCGATGTGATCGTAGCAATCAACGGCAAGCCATTGGATGCGTCTGAGGCTGCAATGAACAATTTGCGACAAACGATCGAAACCAGTCCGGGAATTCCTTTGAAATTGTCGATCGAGCGCAAAGGTCAACCCGTCACCGTGAATGTCACTCCGAAAGATGACAACGGCAAAGGAAAGATCGGTGTCAAACTGCAACCGCATTTCAAAGTGCAGCCGAATGGAAAGATCGTGTACTACAAGCATCCGAGTAACCCGATCGGCGTTTTCACGATGGCAGCAAATGAATTTCAGCGGATTGTGGTTCTAACCGTTCAGGGCTTCGGTCAATTGATTAGTAACTTCGGCAATACAGCGAATCAAGTTGCGGGTCCAGTCGCGATCGTGGCGACAGGTGCAAAAATCGCTCAAAACGACTTCGCCAGCCTGTTCAACTTCACCGCACTAATCAGCATCAACTTGGCAGTAATTAACATTCTGCCGCTTCCTGCGCTTGACGGTGGACAACTCGCATTCCTACTCGTCGAAGGCATTCGAGGCAAGCCCGTTCCGTCTGGAATTCAAGACGGCGTAATGCAGACCGGATTAATGCTATTACTGGGATTAGGCGTTTTTCTGATCATCCGTGACACGGTGAATCTCATTCCCCAGTGACAACTACTCGACGACTTTCTGCAAAAAAACAACGGGCATTAGAAATTCTGGTGCGGCTGAAAAAGCTTTATCCAGAAGCCCCTTGCACGTTAGATTACGAAACTCCAGTTCAGTTAATGGTGGCAACGATCCTCGCGGCTCAATGCACCGATGAACGAGTCAATACCGTAACGCCTGCCTTGTTTCGCCGCTTTCCTGATGCGGCAGCACTGGCAGGCGCTGACGTTTCTGAGCTTGAAAACTTAGTACGATCGACAGGTTTCTACCGCAACAAAGCCAAAAATATTCAGGCTGCCTGTCGTTTGATCATGGAAAAATACGGCGGCGAAGTTCCTCGATCAATGGAAGCGTTAACCAGCCTCCCCGGAGTCGCCCGCAAAACCGCGAACGTCGTCTCGGCTCACGCTTTCGGAGTCAATCTCGGTGTCACCGTCGATACGCACGTCAAGCGATTAACCTACCGATTAGGCTTAACCAAGAACACCGAGCCTGTAAAAGTCGAGCGGGATTTGATGAAGCTTTTACCCCAACCCGATTGGGAAAACTGGTCGATTCGCTTGGTCTATCACGGTCGCGCCGTCTGTAACGCTCGAAAGCCAGAATGCGATCGATGTGTTCTCTCGGATCTCTGCCCATCCGCCCATCTTGCCGATCCACCCGTAAAGAAAGCCTGATGATCAACTTAGACGAATCACTTTACAACTTCCCTAAGCTGTTTCTCGATCGCATCACACGCTACACCCACCCCATTCTCCGCTTGGACAATTTGACCAATCTCTGCTGCTTTTGCGGTGTAACTTGGATTTTCCAATAATTCACTTAATTCCTTTGCAACTCGTGTCGCTGAGTAATTTTTCCGTTCAATCGTGCGAGAGGTTCCCAATCTTGCGACTCGTGCAGCATTATCCGGTTGATCATGGCTATAGGGCATAACCAGGGTTGGACGACCGGAACGTAAGGCTTGAGCCATTGTGCCAATTCCGCCCTGATGCACGATCGCACAAGCACGAGGAAAAATCAGAGAATAGGGCGCGTAGTTCACTGCAAGAACCGTCGATGGGAGATTTTCCAGAGGTGAATTGTTCCCGATCAATAAGACAGCACGACGATTAATCTGTTGGGCAGCTTTAAGACTTTCTTGGTAAAAACTCCCAGCATCCATCACAGCCGCTGATCCAAGTGTAAAGACGATCGGCGGCTCACCTGCATCTAGAAACTGTTCGAGTTCAGGTGTGAGGGTTGCGCCACCTTGCGCCCCATCATAAAAAGTGAAGCCAGCAACGATCGTGTTGGATGCCCAATCTGGTTGAGGTTGACCCAAGACCGAGGAAAACAAAGCAACGACCAGATAAGGGGAAAAGCGATTTTCGAGAAAGGGATTGTAATCGATCGCAGACAAACCTAATTCACGTCGGAGTTTGCGAATCGGATTTGCCCAGGAATTACTCACTAGCTTTGCAAAATTGAGAATTCTACGATTCACGATCGGACCGAATTTGTACAACTTCGCCAATGCTGGAAACGGCGCTAAAACGGGTGGATCATAGACTGAGAAAAACGACAGAGGAACCATCGCGCTCGAAGCCCATCGCATTCCAAGCTTCTCTGCAACGAGTGGAGTCACAATCACACCTTCTCCTGAAAAGATGAAGTCTGCACCTTTGGCGATGTTGAGCAAATCTGTGTACATTTCGTGCAAACTAGGGTTTACCCAATTCCGCACCATATATTCTTGACCTGTTTTGAGATCCATCATTCGCGCCATTTCTTGCGGATCGTTCATCGCGGTAAAATTCGGGCGCATTGGGTGAAACTCGAATGCTAAGGCTTCAAGCTTCGATCGATAAACTTCATGAGTCACAAACACCACATCATGACCCCGTTGCCGCAATTCGAGAGCAACGGCAATCATTGGATGAAGATCGCCGAGGGTTCCTAATGTTGTGACGACGATTCGACTCACCTTAATTTTTCCTTAGCTATAAACATCTGTATGAATAGAATTGCATCATCTTAGCGGCAAAACTCGATCGAGAACGTAGAAAGCTGCGATTTTTGAGTAGAATCAAAAATAGTGTCTTTTATCAACAGGTCAAACAAGATTCATGGCTAAGAAGAGCATGGTGGAGCGCGAAAGAAAGCGCGAACGCCTCGTCGCCAAATATGCTGACAAACGTGCCGCACTCAAAGAACAGTTTGCGGCTGCGACTTCTCAATCTGAAAAGATCGAGATTCACCGCCAAATTCAACAGCTTCCTCGCAACAGTGCAAAGGTGCGGGTGCGGAATCGCTGCTGGGCAACGGGTCGTCCAAGAGGCGTATATCGTGACTTTGGATTATCACGCCACTGTATCCGCGAAATGGCACACGCAGGCTTACTGCCCGGTGTCGTGAAATCGAGCTGGTAGAAAGAGTTTGGATTTTAGATTGCGGCTGATCTGAAATCCAAACTCTTACTGACCACAACAGCGATCGATCCCCAAGCTGTCCATCAGTAAATCGCTGACCGCATTGGCGATCGCGAATTCTCCATAAAAACTATCTGAAAAATCATACGCCTGCATTTCCGCAATAATCGCAATTACGAGCGATCCCAAATCGTTCTCGTCCTCCATTCGATGGCGCTTAAAGATTTGGGCAGCGCGTTTTGCAATTTTCTGATTGGCGGGTTCTGGAAGAAACTCTTCATCAAGCCACCGCTGTAATTTTTCCTCAAGCCAAACCGCTTCTTGCTCCGGATGCTTGGCAGGCGGTAACGTAATCGGCGGGATGGGTTCAACCATAGTTTTTCCCCAACTGACAAGGTTATTCAAACTATATCGTTTCGGTATCCCTGTTACAACGCCCCCCGGAGCTACGGTATGCAAATTGATGTGTCTTCGATCCTCGAAGGCTATGCACAAGGCTATTTTTTGATGTCCGACGAGTCAGGTAAAGATTTAGCCTGGTATACGAGTCGCGAACGTACGTTAATTCCTTTAGACGATCGCTTTCGCTATCCCAAATCACTACGACGGGTGCTGAATCAAAATCGATTTACGGTCGCGATCGATAAAGCGTTTATGGAAGTGGTCGAAGGCTGTGCCGATCGCGATACGACTTGGATTTCAAATGATCTAAAAGAAATTTATTGGACGCTGCATCAGGCAGGATGGGCGCATAGTTTTGAGGCGTGGCAGGGCGATCAGCTTGCGGGTGGAATTCTGGGACTGGCGTTGCGGGGGGCGTTTATTGGAGAGTCGATGTTTTTTCGGATTCCGGATGGCTCGAAAGTGGCGATGGTGAAATTGGTGGAACATCTGCGATCGCGCAATTTCGTTTTGTTCGATGCTCAGATGATGAATCCGCACTTAGAACGGTTTGGGGCTTACATTGTCAACAATCGGAACTACAAGGATTTACTGCGGCAGGCATTAGAGCGGGATTGTTCGATCGTTTAATCGAACTGCGGCGACCAGAGATCCTCGACTTTGACTTCCCAACCGGGTAAGAGATCGGGAACTGCGATCGTGTCGCCGTTTCGCAGCACAAGTGGCTCTTGTCCACTGCGGCAGATTTCGACCCATTCTTGCTCTGGATTGATCAAAATTCCGACTCTCGTTCCCAGTTCAAGAAATTCATCAATCTTGTTTCTAAGCTTGGTAATGCGATCAGTCGGTGATTTGACTTCAACCATCAGATCCGGAGCAAGTTCAGCAAAGGTTCGAGGGCTTCGACGTAACCGCTCAGCTTGAACAAACGCCGCACTTGGAACACGAACATTGAAATTGTCTAAAAGAAATCCTGCGCTAGATCCTGTGACTCTGCCTAATTTGCGTGGCTTTACCCAGTTTCCCAATTGAATCGCGATTTCAGTTGCAACCTCAGCCGCTTGATATCCTAGTAAGCTCGAAACGACGATTTCTCCGTTGACTAACTCCATTCGATAGTCCGGATGCTGAGCTTGAAATTTTTCTAAATGTTTTGCGGTAAACCTCATCGAATCTTACGCTCTGTCACTAAGGTAAGGCTAATCCATTCTCCTTTGTCACTGTAGGTACGGATCAATCTTTGTCTTAAATCAGGTTGAAGTAGCCAGCCGACTTCGAGAACGAAAGGTTTGCGGGGCTGAATTTCTGTAGGGCAGTTTGAGGAAGCGCCGTCGGGTAAGAGCAAGATTTGAACATTGGACGAGTCGAATTTTAGGATCGATCCTTCGATTTGGGCAGAAGTCACGATCGCTCTTCCAAAGTTCAATTCCTGATGTAATCGATCGCCATCTCGTTGAATTTTTAGAGAAGTCGTATACGAATCAGGCGATCGCCAATCTGGATAAATCGTCGTCGCTTCCCCGCTCCATTCACCGATCAAATCATCAACCTGAAGTGGTGGACGATCGGGCGTTTCTGAACCGGATAACTTTTCGCGAATTAAAGTCAATCCGGTTAACTTGCCTTGTTTATCAAACAGTTGAACTAATCGGAGTCGTCGATCGTTATGAATCAATCCCAACTCTGCCCCAAATTCCGAGAACGGCGCAAACTGAATACTTCCCTGAGAAAATGCGCCGTTGTCGAAGAATAAGGTGTTTCGACCCAGAGAACTGTACTCTAGAACTTTCTCGCTAACGGGCTGGTTTGGTGGAGATAAGCGGACGATCTGGCGCATCGTTTGATTGTCATTCAGTCCGGTGAACGACACGATCGAGGGAATATCTTCTAAGATTTCCCCCGATGGAGAAAGCCGCGTAAACGAGCCTTCCCAAGCGCCTAAATTCTCCAGCAAACACTCCCACTGCGATTTCATAGCGGTGCAAATTCTGTTTGGATCGAGTGTTCGATCGTCTCACAAACCGCACCATTCTGTGACAGATCAAACTCAAACCATTGATTCTGCCAACACAGACGGAACTTTAATCGTGTCCAGTGTGCAGGCAAATTTGGGCAGGCGATCAAACCAAATTCCGTCATCCGAATTCCAGCAAATCCAAAGACGATCGCTTGCCAAACCCCACCCGCTGAAGCTGCATGAATTCCTTCGGCTGCATTCCCACGTACATCTTCCAAATCGACAAGTGCCGATCGCAAAAAGTGTTCATAAGCTTCATCGACTTTGTTCAAGTCACAAGCCAGAATCGCATGAACCGCAGGACCTAGAGACGATCCGTAAACGTGATCGGTTCTCGGTGTGTAATAGTCCCAATTCGCTTGCAGCACATCCTGATCAAATTGTTGCCGCAGTAAGTAAAGCAGCATCAATACATCCGGTTGCTTGAGAATTTGCCGCTGATTGGTCGGTTCGATTCCCAAAAGTGCCTGCATGGAACGCGATCGCGGTTCATAATCTGCCAAGTTCACATCGATCAAGTCAAAGAATCCGTCACATTGTTCGATTAGCTTGGTTTCGGGATCAGGAGAGACCGTAAGATTTTGTGCGATCGCTGTCCAAACCGAGAAGCGATCGGCGTTAAGATCCAATTCTCGCTGTAATCGACGAGCAGTTGCGGGATACGATCGCGCTAACCAATCCCACAACATGATCGCGGCACTAAGATTCCATTGCGCCATTGCATTTGTGAATGCGTTGTTATTAACGTGTTCATGGTTCTCATCAGGACCAATCACATCATTAATTTCATAGCGATCGCCATTTTGCTCGACTCGACTTGCCCAGAATTTTGCTGTTTCGAGTAAAATTTCTGCGCCATAGTCCCGCATCCATTCATCGTCACCTGTCGATCGCCAATACTGCCAAACCCCATAAGCCACATCAGAAGCGATGTGATACTCGATATCGCCACACCAAATCCGAATCAGTTCGCCTTTTGCGCCCGGAACCCAGCGGGGTGTCACTTCATCACCCGTAGCGGCACTTTCCCAGGAATACAATGCACCTTCATAGCCCAATTCCTTGGCTTTGCGACGTGCGCCCGGTAACGTGTGATAGCGGTAGGTTAAGAGATTTCTTGCGATCGCGGGTTGCGTCAGGGCAAAAAACGGCACGATGAAGATCTCCGTATCCCAGAACACATGACCCCGATAAGCAAAACCAGATAGAGTCTTGGCGGGAATGCTAACTCGATCGTCTCTTCGAGGAGCCGCAATCATTAATTGAAAGAGATTGTATCGGATGCTGATCTGCGCTCTGGGATCGCCCTCGATCGTAATATCGGTATTCTGCCAAGCCATTCCCCAAGCGGTGATATGAGCCGCGAATAGCGCTGTATAGCTTGGTGCTTTTGCTAATCGCCGAAGTGCTACCGTGAGCGGAAATTCTGTGTCACGCGAAGTGTAAATCGAAATGATCTTTTCAGCAGTAATCGATTGACCTGGGGCGATTGGCATTGAAGTTGATAAAACGTTCGTGTCGCTCTCAACGTTCAGCGTTTCATTGTCTTTCGTCACCGTTAATTTTGCTGCGAACCCTAACTCTAATCCAGTATGCAAGGTTTCCGAAGAGAGCCAAAGTAGATTTCCCAAGCCCCCAGATTTGAGCGTCATCCAATGTGGAATTGTCATCGTGGTTGGATGTGGCTCGAAACCGGACTCGATCGCAATTTCGCCCGTAAAGTCGATCGACAAAATATGACACCGAATCGCCATCAAATGCTGATCAGCAAAACTACAAAACCGCTCAAATCGAAATTCTAAAGTATGACCGTTCGGACTGCGCCAGCGAATCGATCGAGTTAACAATCCGAGTTTGAGATTGAGAACGCGATCGTATTTGAGAATCTCACCGCGATCGAGCCGAAATGCCTCACCGTCTAACTTAATAATCAAAGGCAACCAATTCGGACAGTTGACTAATTCCGTAGATACGATCGGCGCATCATCGAAGATTCCATGAATCAATGTAGCGGCTTGATCGCCTGGAAACCCTTCTTCAAAGCTGCCTCTTGTACCGAGATAGCCGTTACCGATCGTAAACACCGTTTCTTGCGCGTGAAGCTTTGCAGGATTTAATTCTGTTTCGAGAATGTTCCATGCGATCGCATCAGTCGTACCGTAATCGAGTTGGGACATCGAAGCCGTGGACATAACCAGAAACCCTTGGGAACGTGGGGACAAGTCTTGCAGGAAAGGGACTGGAAGACGGCAATCCGATCACGATGCGGCTTCACCCGTGAAAGTGATTAGTTTCTGAATTGCAGATCTCCATCTCTCTATAGATAGATTTACGCAATCATTTCAAGAAATACGGATGCAAGTGTAATTCGATATGAAGCGCAACATTTCTAAATTTTGTCATCAAATCTAAATAAACTAAGAAAGTTCGGTTGCGTGAATTGACTTAAAAATTAATGAATTCACGCTTCCACTGATTGCTAGTAAATGTATTGTCTTAGCTTATGTTTGATCATCTTTCTCTCGGCGTTTCACACGTGAATCAGAGCATTGCTTTTTATGATGCTGCCTTTAATGCCGCTGGGAATCCGCAGACTATTCAATCTATCGTATGTTGCTGCGTATGGTTCTGATTCTCGTCGATGTTCTGGATTGGAAATCATCGATCCCGATGGCTACCGAATCGAAGCCGTTTGTCATCGTTAGTCACCACAAACATCTGCACTGATCTTGCGACATCGCTGATCTGAATTAATCATTTCATTTAAGTCTTGGAGCGGCAGAACCATAAAGTGATAGTACTTTTGTCCATCACTGGATTGTCTAAATTCGGTTGTGATATATGCAAATGATTGACCTCGATAGAATCGTCTTTCAAGCTGAGTAAAATTCACTCGTGCGACATATCGCGATCGCACAAAATCCTGTGATGCCGTACTCCCAAATATTTGCTGAATCAGTCCTACGTTCTGTCTCGTAAATCCAGCAAATGGTTTTGTCGCTCCGAGCGCGATCGTTTCGTCTCGCGATCGTTGGTCTTGCCGATCGGGATTCATCGAAAAGAATAATTTCCCATTGGGTAAGTTCGCCTGAGCGTTATAAAACGGTTGTCCGCTGAGTTCTCCAAGTCCTCGTTTCAGCGGTGAAAACATGGAAATATTTGCGATCCGACTTCTAACCGTTTGAACAGATTCGCCCGGTAAAGCATGAGCGGAATTTGCCAAGCTGCAAACAAAGGTGAATGCCAGAATTGGAAGAAGTTGCCGTTTCATTTGGAAGTGTTGTGAATGGATAGAAGGAGATACAAAGCGCGATCGCATTACTCCAGACAACACAACTGCATTTGTAACTTGTACTATTCGGAGAGGGTTACACAAAGGATGTAGATCATGTCAGAGGTATTGATTCAGCTTTTGGCGATCGGACTCGTCGCAGGTGTGGCGGGTGGAATGTTTGGGATCGGGGGCGGCGCGATTATGGTTCCGGCAATGGTGCTGTTGTTGGGAATGGAGCAGAAATTCGCAACGGGGACTTCTGTGGCAGCGCAAATTTTACCGATCGGGATTCTTGCCGCGATCGTGTATCAGAAAAATGGGAATCTCAATTGGAAATATGCAGTCGTGATTGCGATCGGGCTTGTGATTGGTAATCTCTTCGGTGCTTTGTTTGCCAATCAACCGTTTATTAGCGGAGAAACGATGAAGAAACTTTATGGAGTGTTTCTCTTAGTGATCGGATTTCGGTATCTATTCTTTCGATAGGATAATCTTCTGATATTCCTTTTCGGTGATCAGATCGCGAGTACTTTCAACTCGATCGACAAATACAATCCCATTTAAGTGATCGCATTCGTGTTGAACAATTCGGGCGACGAAATCGGTCATCTCCATTTTTTGGAGTTTGCCAAATCGATCGTAGAATTCCAGTTCGATCGCTTGATATCTCGGCACATTTCCCCGAATTCCTGGAATGCTCAGACAACCTTCCCAGCCTTTCACCGTTTCATCTGAATGCGCCAAAATTTTCGGATTAATGATCGGCATCGGTTCCATCATTGGAGCATTTGGATAACGCAGATTCGGACGAGATGCAACGATCATGAGTTGATAAGATTCTGCAACTTGTGGAGCGGCAATTCCAACACCGTTCGCTTGTTTGACGGTTGCCAGCAAGTTATCGATTAAGGTTTGGATGCGATCGTCTTGAATATGTTCGATCGCTTTCGCCTGCTCTCTCAGAATTGGATGTCCTAATTCGATAATGTCGAGAATTTCAGCCATATTTGTCTCCTTAAATAAAAGAACTCCGAACAGTGTCCGGAGTTCGATCGTACTCAGTTCTGAGAATTTATCTACGGCGTTCGATCGTCGCCTTGAGCCGTTTGGGTCGGGAACGCGCCAGGTCGGACACTAATCGTGGTCGGTCGCCCGTTGCGATTCACTTCAAGCTGGAGATTTCCACCGACCGAAGCCTGCTCAACCGCCTGTTGAACCTGATCCGCCTTCGTGACAGTCTGACCGTTTACTCGCTTGATCACATCACCCGCACGTAAACCACTTCTTGCGGCTGGAGAATTTGGCAGAACTCGGAAAATTACGACACCCTGATCATCTTGAACGCGGAAACCGAGTTGTCGATCGCGGTTAATTTGATCTCTCAATTCTGCCGACAATCCGCGCATCTGAATTCCTAAATACGGATGATCGACTCGACCCTTAGAAATCAACTGTTGAGAAATCCGCTGAGCCGTGTTAATCGGAACCGCAAATCCTAATCCTTGCGCCCCACCAATAATCGCGGTATTCATCCCGATCACTTCACCCCGCTGATTCAGCAAGGGACCGCCAGAGTTTCCAGGGTTAATCGCCGCATCGGTTTGAATAAAGCTCACACGCTTATCGGGAACGCGGACTTCAGAACTCGATCGACCTGTTGCGCTAATGATTCCCGCTGTGACGGTGTTATCGAGTCCGAGCGGGTTGCCAATGGCGATCGCCCATTCTCCCGGTTTCAACGAGTCCGAATTCCCAAGCGCCACCGTCGGTAGATTATTCGCCTGCACTCGAATCACTGCCACATCGGTGAGCGGATCTTGTCCCACGACTCGACCTTGTAACTCCCGTCCATCTTTCATCGTCACACTGACGGTATCTGCACCACTGACGACGTGAGCATTCGTCAAAATCAAACCATCGGCACTAATAATAAATCCCGAACCTGTTCCCCGTTCGACTCGACGCTGTTGGCTTGGCACATCTGCGCCAAAGAACTGGCGGAAGAACGGATCGTTAAAAATCTCAGGAACACGAGTTTGAACCGTCCGAGACGCATTAATCCGCACCACAGCCGGACCGACTCGATCGACTGCCGCCGCGATAAAGTTCGGATCAGCGATCGTGCCTGTGCGATTGGGGGTTTGGGCAATGGCAGGGGGCGTAATCGGATTCTCAGAGAGTAAACGATTACCGACTACCGCCGTACCCGCTCCCATTAGAGGCAGCATGAAATAAATTGCAGACTGTTTCCAAGGATTTCGAGATGTCGTCATTAGTGAGTACTCTCCATGAAATAGTGCGTCCCAAGCCGATTAGAAGCTGACTCATCGATATCAAAAACTGGACGCAAGATGAGCCACTTCAGAAGATACATCCTTCTAATGTAATCACCATGTATGACGATGACACGGCAATTTGGTTTCAGATCTGCTCAAATTCAGCCCCCAAACTTGTCATTTGAACTTCATGAGGAGCACACAGCGTTGACAAGTCCCATTGATAACTTAATTATCACAGGTGAATGAATGGTAAGAGCAGGTTGCTGCTAGAGCGAATACAAGGTTTTTGATCTACTAGGTGTCGAGATTGATGATGCCGTCAAGATCGCTCCTATCGCTCAACGCAGAGGATCTGCTTCTTTTTTTATCAATTCAAAGAATTCAATCCAATTTGTCAGAAACTAGGCACGATCGCGCTTATATTTCCGTGTCAAAAATCTGCAATGCCAGTGTAATATGAATGGGGCGACTGGCAGGAAGCTAAATTTGCTTGATTTAGCGGCTCTGTGAGCGTTCCAATCTGCAATTGCTGTCCACATCATTTAGATTCCGGGTTGATGACTAAGAAGAAAAAGATTGAGCCATTGGTGGGTGAATCCTTGCTCAAAAAGGTGAAGGAACTCGATCATCTCAATAAAGAAGAAAAGGCTAAAGAGTGCGGCTATTACACAGTGACAAAAAACGGTGTAGAGCGCGTGAATATGATGAAATTCCTGAATGCACTGATCGATGCAGAGGGAATTGAGCTAGATGGAAAACAAGGCACGAATGGACGGGGCGGACGCAGCGCCAGTTATCGAATTAGTGTGCAGTCGAACGGAAATCTTTTGATTGGAGCCGCGTATACTAAACAAATGGAGTTGAAACCTGGAGACGAATTTGAAATCTCTCTCGGACGTAAACATATCCATCTGAAACAACTCGATCGAGAAGAAATCTCGGCTTAGTGAAATGGAAAATATTGATTGGACAACTGCGCTTCCGGCTGGTCTCGCGATCGCGATTTTTCTAGGTGGAATGCTAATGATGTTTACAGGGATTTGGACAAGCAGAAATAAATGAAGATTCCTGCTTGTTCCTGTTAGTTTAATGCACCAATTTGTGAGGCAAGTTCGGTTTCGGTCGGATTTGCCTTTTCTGTGTGCAGATAGGGCATCAATCGAACGCGCGTTAAGGCAAGATTCGCCGCTAAAGTAATGCCTTCTTGCTCTAAAAGTCCCAGGATGTGATCGGGATTATCTCGATCGATCACAGGCAATTGGTGCAATCCACGAGTCGCCATGCGATCGAGCGCGTCGGTCAGCGGTTCATCTTGATAAGCATACAGAATCTCAGTCGTGCACACTTCAGCGATCGTGCGTTGATTTAATCCGTGATCGGTATGATTCGGTTCGGTTTCCCATCTGGCGATCGCTCGGTTGATGTCCTGTAAAGTGACAATTCCGATAAATTGTCGATCGGCGTTCACAACCAATGCACTATGAGACTGATGCTGAATCAATTGCAATCCCGCTTCTAATAAAGGAATCGAATCAGAAATCTGCAAGAATCCAGGCTGCATCGCTTCTTTCACCGACAGATTTCTCAGAATTTCTTGCTGATGAATCATCGCAGTTGGCATCGGATCAGGATCGCGTTTCGTTTCAATTTGCTCTAAGTTCGAGGGCTGTTCCGGATTTGACTTAAACAAATTCACAAGCCACACACTTAATCCAACCGCAGCCATCAGCGGCAAGACAATGCGATAATCGCGCGTCATTTCAAACAGCAGCAAAATCGCCGTTAATGGAGCATTGACACTCGCTGCCAACACTGCCGCCATTCCCACCATCGCATAGGCTGGAGGAGCCGCAATACTTCCCGCAAACATCGGAAACACCGAAGGCAGAACTTTTCCGTAAGCCGCTCCGAGTGATGCCCCTAAAAACATTGCAGGCGCAAAAATTCCTCCAACCAATCCGCTTCCTAAACTAATCGCAGTTAGAAACAGTTTCGTGATTAGTAATGTGATCAGCAACACCAACGAGAATTTTACATCTCGCAGCATTGCCTCTACGGTGTCATATCCAACCCCCAGAATTTGCGGTAATTTCAGCGCCACTAATCCCACACACAAGCCCCCGATAATCGGTTGCACTTCACATGGAATTTTTGCAATCCAACTCGCTCCGGGAATCTTGCCCTTAAAAAAGTCGCTCGACCACTTGAGAGAATTCGTATACGCGATCGACACCACACAAGCAAACAATCCCAGCCCCAAATACAGCGGCAATTCCAACGGACTCCGCACTTCATACGCAGGCAAATCAAATGCAGGCTGTCCACCCAATCCGATCTGAGCAATCAGCGCCGACACAACCGCAGAAAGTAACACAATACTCGCAGCAGAAGTCTCAAAAGTTGTCCCTAAAACCACTTCCAGCGCAAAGAATACTCCCGCGATCGGCGCATTAAATCCGGCTGCCAATCCCGCAGCAGCACCCGCACCGAGTAACAAGCGTTGTCGATCGCGCGACACTTTCAACTTCTGCCCAATAAATAAGCCAAAATTCGCCCCGACTTCCACGCTCGGACCTTCAGGACCCAACGAAGCCCCCGTTCCAAGTGAAATCGCAGCCGCGATCGTTTTCGCGATCGGGCGAGTCGGCGACATTTCCTGACCTGCCTGCACATTTGCAATTAGCTTAGAAATACCGGGGCTAAATTCTTTCGTCAGCCAGCGCATCAATCCAACCGATACGCCGCCAAGCGTCGGAACACAGGCTAACGTCCACGCACCAAAATGCCCGATCGTTCCCATCAGGTCTTCGAGCGTGAGACGGTGAATCCATTCGATCAAAAAACGAAACGCAAGGACACCTAAACCAGCCCCACCCCCGATCAAGACCGCCAAAATGAGAACGATCGTATCGGGATGTGGTTGGAAGCGACTAAAGAGACCAGAAAAGCGAGATTGAGGAGCAGACGCGGAATCAGGAAGAAGGACTTTGGGTGGCGGAATGGAGGGCACGGCAGGGAGGGTAACAATAAGATTAACTTTTATTTCTCTTTCTCATTGTGAGCGATCAAAGCCTGACTAGACAACTAATTTAACGGCTTCTCAACAAATCAATTTCTGCCTTGCGAATCGCCCAAATTACGCTTCTAAAACGGTGTGCGATCGCGCTTCTTGTCTATCGAATCCATCAAACGCCAGCTTTTGATGCACAATGAGTCGGTGTAGTAAATCAGAGCAAAATGGATCGCGAGATTTCAACCGGAAATCAGTCCGGGACATCCCGATATCAGAATTGGATTGACCCAGCTTGGACGATCGGGCTTTGGATTGCCGCGATCGTTCTGTTCACGATTAATCTGGGTGGGCTTCCTCTGCGCGATTGGGATGAGGGCATCGTGGCTCAGATCAGTCGCGAGATCGCCAGATATCCATTTGATGCCTTCGTTTGGCTGTTTCCAGTCGATCCGAGTAGTGGACCCTATTTTAATAAGCCGCCGTTAATTCATTGGATGGTTGCCTTGTGCTTCCATTTCGGAGGGGTGAATGAATGGACGGCTCGCCTCCCTGGAGCGCTATTAACGGCTACTTCTGTTCCACTGTTGTACGGAATCGGGCGAGAAATCTTTTTTCAACGAAGTACGGCTGTATTTGCAGCATTGGTCTATCTCACTTCGCTGCCAGTGGTGCGTCAAGGGCGGTTAGCGATGCTCGATGGGGCAGTTTTGTGCTTCTTTGTGGCGATGATCTTTTGTGTGCTGCGATCGCGTCGAGATCTTCGCTGGGGATTGGGTATCGGATTAGCGTTTGGCTGTCTCTGCTTAACGAAAGGAATTTTAGGAATTCTGCTACTGGCGATCGCGATCGCATTCATGATTTGGGATACGCCGCGATTATTAGCTTCACCGTATCTGTGGGCGGGATTTGGAATCGGTATTTTTCCAGTCGCGATGTGGTACGGGGCGCAGATTTACAACTACGGTGAGGAGTTTGTATCAAGACACTTTTGGGATCAGTCCTTAAAGCGCGTTGCAGATTCGGTTGAGGAGAATCACGGCTTTGTTACGTACTACTTATGGGAGATTGTTAAAAATGGCGTTCCCTGGGTGGTGTTTTTGCCGATCGCACTTCGCAATGCTTGGGAAAATCGAAATCTCGGTTGGGCAAAACTGAGTTTGGTTTGGAGCGGAATCTATTTCATTGTCATTTCGATCATGCAGACCAAGCTTCCCTGGTATGCGATGCCGCTCTATCCTGCGTTTGCGTTAATGATCGGAGCACAGTTACAAAGATTCTGGCAACCTCCACTGAATATGCGCCCGGTTCAGAAAGTACGAATTTGGGCGACGGTGTTTTCGGTGTTATCGATCGTGGCTTGGGCTGGCGCGATCTACTATACGATCGGGCTGCGAGAGCCTGATTTACAACTCATCTTTTCGACTTTGGCACTGACGCTAACAGTCACAGCAATTCTGATCGCACGTCAAGATATCCAATTCGTTGTGGTGCTGATCTGGGGAACATTCCTCACGCTGCTTGTTTTGATGATGTCGAATCATTGGTTATGGGAACTACAAGAAACATTTCCCGCGAAACCTGTTGGAATAATGATTCAGAGAGCAACCGCAAAAGGGCAAACGATCTATACGTCTTATCCTTATTTCCGTCCGTCGTTGAACTTTTACAGTGAGCGATCGATTATTCCCGCCCCGCCCGAAACGCTTCTAAAACACTGGCGCGAAGATGCTCATCCTCATCTACTGGTCGATCAAGAATTTCTCAAGAGATTGCCTCAGAAACAAATGCAGTTTTTGGATATGACTGATAACTGGATGCTTGTAAGTCGCGCTCCTGTAGTGAAATCGACGATTACAGCTAAGGGAAAACCTAAACGCGCAACTGTTAAGAACATCAAGAAATAGTTGAACCGGATCAGCGATTGAGATACAACACCTTCAAAATGTAGGCGACGAATTGACCGCCGCCTACACAAATCTAAAATTCTCTGACGCTCGGTTGACCGTCTTTCACTTCCCCAACCATAATGATGTCCGCGACTCCCACGAACAAGCCATTCTCCAGCACTCCCGGCAGATTGTTCAGCGTCTTTTCTAGTTCAGCCGGATTATCAATCTGGTCGAACTTCACATCAACGACTAAGTTACCTTGATCAGTGACAACGGGACCTGCTTTTTTCACGCCCATTCTCAACTGAGGCTTACCGCCGAGTTTTTCGATCGCTTTCATCACCGGAGTCACTGCCATCGGAATCACTTCAACAGGTAGCAGAAAGGTTGAACCTAATCGATCGACCAGTTTCCCACTATCCACCACCACAATGAACTGATCCGCCAAGCTATCCACGATCTTTTCTTGAGTGTGAGCCGCGCCGCCCCCTTTGATCAAGTTCTTTTGCGGATCAACTTCGTCCGCGCCATCGATCGCAATATCAATTTTCTCAATCTCATCTAAAGTCGTTAATGGGATTCCGAACTGACGGGCGAGAACGATCGCTTGAAATGAAGTCGGAACTCCTTTAATATTTTGCAAATCACCCGACTGTAATCGTTCGCCGATCGCTTGAATCGCGTAAGCTGTCGTCGAACCTGTCCCCAATCCAACAATTGAATTAGACTGGACTTTCGCTGCCGCAGCATAACCGACTTGCTGCTTCATCATCGTTGCGGGGTCTGCATTCATCGCTGTGCGTTCCTGTAAAAGTTATCAGCTTTTCACTCTATCAACTTTGGGGCAACAACGCGAAGAATCAGTACTTTTGCATTGATCCACACTGGGCGATCGATAAAAGGCTTACGCTTGATCTGGATCATCGAGATGATGAAATTTGGTAGTACAAAAACTCACATCACTGTACAATGCCTGTGAATGAGCGGGGAGAAAGTTATGCGACTCGGAAAAGTGGTGAAATCGAATTCGCATTGTGATTACATCGTGCAAGTGGATGACGCGATGGATTTTGCTCAAGCTCCACTTCCTGATGAATATGGCTTTGGTACGTTCGTCAAGCTTGAAGATGACAGGCATTGGGCAGTCGGAATTGTCTACAACTCCCAGCTATTCAATCCGCTGTTTCTCAATACTGGCATTCGGTTGACCAGTGAACCTGATCCATTGTTTACTCCGGATCAAGTTCAAGAGGTTCGGACATTGCTTTGGACTGTTCTCGTCGGAGGACTAGATACTCACAATGGCAAGCCTTACGGTATTCAGGGAATTCCGCGCGTTGTAGTTCCCGTGAATACGCCTGTGCAAAAGATGACTTGGGAAGAGATTTACCATTTTCATCTTAATAAAATGGGTCGATCGCAGTTTTGCTACTACAGTCATTTACTACACTGCGGCGGAACATTCTCAGTGCAGTTAACGCATCAAGTTTTAGAAGAACTGATCGAAGCAAAACTCTTCCAGGGAGCCGAAGAACGAGCATTAATTGTTCTGTGTAAAGAGCTTGCCTGGAAGAATACAATGGGCGCGATGAAGTAGTTAATACACGACAACCGGAACGCGCTTGTAGGCTGGAGTTCCCGATCGCGGATCAATCTTTGCCTTGAAAATCGCATTCACTTCTGGATAAAACATCATTGCTGCTCCAGATCGAATCGTTCCATAGATAATTTCAACATTTTCTAACGTGCCTGCATTGCCCTGAACTGTCACCCGCTGATGCTCTCGAAATCCTGCTTGTTCTGCATCTTCTTGATTCATCCAAATACAATTCCGGTGCGGCATTGCACGATACTTATCCCCCGGTTTGTACACTACTGTATTGTGCTGCGTGTAGCTCCTTCCAGTTCCTAGAATTAGAACAATTCCGGGTGCTGATTCAGATAGACCGAAATCAGACTTGGTGGGTGTTGTTAGTTCAGGTAACGGTGTGACGAACATTGAAGCCTTTCCGGTTGGGGTGGGAAAATTCGGAGCGGTGAAGACGCGGTTATCGATCGTAAATTCCTCCTCAGTTTCGTCGATCGCACCAATCTTTTCGTACCCCGGAATCGTCTGAGCAATTAACTTTCGGACATACTTTGTGTCTTGCAGTTTGCGCCATTCAACCGGGGAATTGGGAAGAATGCGATCGGCAATTTCAGTCAAAAATTCCACTTCAGAAACTAAGTCCCCATCTTTCAAATGAGTTTGACCTTCATCATTCAATCTCACAAAGTTATTACCCGATTCCGCTGTAGTTTTATGTGGATTCTCGAATCGAGTTAGCACCGGAATGATGATTGTATTGGCTTTTGCAAGTCCGTGAAAATGTCCTAAGTTTGGCTTTGTTGCCACATAGAAAATGGTTTCAATGTTACCGAGCGCGCGTTTTGCTTGAGTGAGATCTGGATTCGCTGCATAGAGATTGCCACCTAAACAGATCAACGTATCGACCTCGTTCGCATCTGCGGCATCAATCAAGGCGCGAGTATCATAGCCTTGAACTCGGCTCAAAGGCTTTTGTAATAGCTTTTCCAGAGCTTCTTGAATTTCTTTTTTGAGGCGAATCGTCACACCCATTGATCCAAAGCCTTGAACGTTGGAATGTCCCCGAATGGGCATGGTTCCTGCACCTTCTTTTCCGACATTGCCACTGAGTAAAGCGGTATTCGCAATGCTATAGATATTATCTACGCCGTTCGCTTGCTGAGTCACACCCATCGCCCAAGCAAACACTACACCCTTAGAAGTTCCAATGATGTTCGCAGCAAGATCAATCTCAGGTTTAGAAACGCCACAAGCTTCTGTGATCACTTCCCAAGAAATTGATTTTGCGTAGTCGATCACGGCTCCCCATTGTTCTACATGAGCTTCGAGAAAGTTCTGTTGCACTAAATTTTGCTCGATCAATGCTTTTTGCAAGCCCACGAACAACGCGACATCACTCCCTGGAATCGGTTGTAAGTACAGTGAGGAAATATCAGATCCACCACTGAGCATCGATTTGATTGGGAAAGCAGGAGAACCGAACTTAACTAAGCCAACCTCGATCGCTGGATTCACGACAATCACTTTGCCGCCTCGATCGCGCAATTGGATCAATTCATTCATCAATCTCGGATGATTCGCAGGCGCATTCGATCCAATCAGCACCACACAATCCGCTTGCTTCAAACTTTCCAAGCTCACCATCGAAGTGCCCGACCCGAACATAGTCTTCAGTCCAACCGTTGAAGCCGCATGACACAGATCCGAACAGTCTGCTAAGTTATTCGAGCCAAATGCTCTCATCATCAATTGCAATAGATAGGCAGCTTCATTCGAGGAACGACCCGAACTATACGAAGCCACTCGTTCCGGTGCTTTCTGAAAGGCTTCTGCTGCAATCCGGTACACTTCATTCCAACTGATTCTTTCATAACGGTTACTGCCTTTTCTCAGAATCAATGGATGGCTTAACCGTCCTAGATTGTTTGCTGCTTGAGAAGTCAGAGCTTGCAACTGCTCGATCGTATATTCCTTCTCAAACGTCGTCGCAGGTTGTAGCTCTGATGCGATCGCTTCAACACTCTTCGCGCATCGCTGCAACACTTCCCCATCTTCATTCACAAAACCGCCTTTCTGTCCCCCCGTTCCCCACGCACAGGACAAACACGCACTCTTATGAAACAACGTCTGCCAAATTTTGACACCATCGGACGATAAAGTCTGCTCCGCCCAATATTGCACGACTGCCATTCCACCACCCGACTGAGGAAGTTTATCTTGCGCCATGATTTCTTCTCAAAATTCGTGTCATCGATCGTAGCGCGATCGCACTGTTCTCGCTGATTCTTCGTTCTGTGACCGGGGAACACTGCCAGTATCTCGATCGCAATCAAGTCACTTCCTATGTCTCCAAAATCCCCCTGGACACTTAGTTTCTTTGCCCTTGTATGTCTCCAAACCCCAGCCTTTGCCGACTCCCCGAAAGATCTCGGTACACTGGCTGGCAAACTGACCTCAGAACAATTCAAACTCAAAGACGCGGAACTCAAGCCCGTTTTGGAAACCTCGACGCTTCCTGCTCCTCAGATCCCAGAGGCAACCGAAGTCGCAACTGGAACCTTTCGCGTCGATCGCATTGAAGTCGAAGGCAGTACCCGCTTCAAACCTGGAGACTTTAAAGCAGTCACGGCTCCTTTCGTCGGAAAAGATTTGACGTTTGCTCAATTGCTCGAAGCGCGATCGGCAATTACAAAACTCTATGTCGATCAGGGCTACACCACGACAGGCGCGATGATTTCACCTCAGACGATCGAGGATGGTGTGGTGAAAGTCCAAGTCGTGGAAGGAAGCCTCGAAGACATTAAAGTGACCGGAAACCATCGCTTAAATCCGAACTATATTCGCGATCGCATCAAAGTTGGAGTCGGAACACCGCTGAATGTTGCTCGATTGCTCGAAAATTTACAGCAACTTCGACTCGATCCGAGAATCAGTAACGTTTCTGCCGATCTGCAATCTGGAATTCGTCCCGGCACGAACTTGCTGCAAGTTGATGTTCGAGAAGCTGATACATTCAGCATTGGAACTTCATTCGATAATGGTCGCTCTCCCAGTGTCGGAAGTTTTCGCCGCAAGCTGGAACTCAGAGAAGGTAACTTATTCGGATTTGGAGACGCGCTAACTTTCGCCTATTCCAACACCAGAGGCAGCAATACGATCGACTTAAACTACACGGTTCCAATTAATTCTAAGAATGGTGCAGTTTGGCTAAGCTATGGTTCCGGTCGCAACAATGTGATCGAAGAACCGTTTACCGTATTGGATATTCAATCTCGATCGCGCTATTACGAAATTGGTTTTCGTCAGCCCTTGATCCAGCGCACCTCAACTGATTTCGCGATCGGCTTCCTCTTCTCCCGCCAAGAAAGCCAAACCGCTCTCGGACTCGACAATATTGGTGGCTTCCCACTTTCCCCCGGAGCCGATTCAGAAGGACGCACTAAAGTTTCTGCCATTCGCTTTTTCCAGGAATACACTCGACGCAGTATGCAGCACGTTTTTGCATTACGATCGCAGTTTAGTCTCGGTGTAAATTGGCTGAATGCAACCGTGAACGAGAATGCTCCAGACAGTCGCTTTTTCTCGTGGCGCGGTCAAGGTCAATGGCTTCGTCAAGTCGCCCCTGAGACTGTCTTCTTAGTCCGTGGCGATGTTCAACTTTCAGGCGACTCGATGGTTCCCCTCGAACAGTTTGGACTCGGTGGACAGCTTACAGTGCGGGGATTCCGGCAAGATGCTTTACTCACCGATAGTGGTGCATTAATGTCCGCTGAATTTCGTTTTCCCATTGTGCGATCGCGCCAGCTCGGAACCTTCCAACTCGCACCTTTTATCGATGTCGGAACAGGTTGGAACATTGGCAGCGATACCCCAAGCACAAATACGTTAGTCGGTGCGGGACTCGGATTAGTGTGGCGACAGAGCGATCGCGTATCAGTACGCCTCGATTGGGGACTGCCGCTAACTTCTAACAGTGGAGAAAAGCGATCGTTACAAGAGCGCGGACTTTATTTCTCGGTCAACTACACTCCGTTCTAAAATAAAGAGTACCTGTGCTTAGGATGCTATGGTTCTCCAAACTCCTCCACAAGCCCCGCCGCTCGTCACCTGGGAGCCACTTCCCGATGATTACTCGCTCCCTGATGACCCCGTGGAAAACCTTCAACAACCCTTACTTGCTGCTGCGCTGACTGATGCGTTGGGGGCAAACAATCTCATTCGTTCAGAAATGCTGATTGCCGTTAACTTCGGACTCGTTGCCACAGTGCGTAAAAAGATTGTGGTCAAAGCGCCCGATTGGTTATACGTCCCCCAAGTGCAGCCTGTTGCAGAAGGTGTGATTCGACGCAGCTACACCCCGAACTTACAAGGATCGCCCGTCGCGATCGTCATGGAATTTCTCTCGGACGAAGACGGCGGTGAATTATCGATTCGATCGACTCCTCCTTACGGCAAGTTGCACTATTACGAGCAAATCCTTCAGATTCCAACGTATGTCACCTATGATCCGTATGAGTCGAGTTTGGAAGTTCGCTGTCTTCAGGACAAGCGCTATCAAATTCAGTCTCCGAATCCAGAGGGGCGATTTTGGATTCCAGAACTTGAGCTATTTCTTGGCTTGTGGTACGGCGAACGATTAGGTCAACGAACGAACTGGTTACGCTGGTGGGATCGAGATGGCAATCTGTTGCTTTGGAGTTCGGAGCAAGCAGAGCAAGAACGACAACGAGCGGAAGAGGAACGGCAACGAGCAGAAGAGGAACGGCAACGAGCAGAACAAGAGAGTCAGCGATCGCAAATCCTCGCAGCCAAATTAAGAGAACTTGGAATCGATCCAGACGCGCTTACTGGAGAGGCTTAGAAGACCGTCTTGCTACCTTGCCTGCAAAATAAACCAAATAATCCAACCGACGAGATGAATAGCGACGATAACGCAGAATTCAAACTGGTAGGATGGTTTGCTGCTTTTATGCTGAAGAAGCCGCTGGGCAACATAAGCTCCTAACCATCCACCGCAGAGTTCAATAAGATGCAGGGTGTTTTCTGGAATCCGCCATCTGTGTTGTTGAGCGCGGGATTTATCTTCCTGATACAGAATAAAGGCGATACCACTCATCGCTGGGTATAAAAAAAGGGGCAGCGGGTTTCGTTGAGTCACTGCGAAATAGATTGAACCGATGATGGGCAGAACTGCAAGTAATCCGATTTCTAAGCTTAAGTTTCCTGAAGCCGCTTTGACTTTGGAAGATGCTAAAGTGTGCTTCTTAGTTGAGGCTTTAGGTGCGGTTGCTTCTTCAATTCTGGCAAAACTAGCACGAGGTTTTCCCTGTTTTCCAGGCACGACTTGATAGAAGATGATGTCGTCGACACGAGGGGCGCGAATGGCTCGATCGATATCTGAGATATGCAGAAAAATCTCTTGGCTCTGATTTTCTGGCTGAATAAAGCCAAATCCTCGATCGTCATTCCATTTCACAAGTTTTCCGCGTTCCCAAGCAGAGTTCATTCGGGCACCTTCAAGCTTCCCGCTGTAGAGTGCCCAAATGATCTACGATCGCTTTCTCAACACGTCTAATAGCTTGGTGAAATAAGAAGGAACAGGTGCGATCGCTTCGATCCATTCCTCGTTTAATGGATGAATCAATCTTAGTCGCCAAGCATGAAGCGCCTGTCCAGGAAGGTTTACGCCAATCGATCGAGCAGAGCTATAAGCTGGATCGCCTACAACCGGATGACCGATAAAAGCACTGTGAACTCGAATCTGATGCGTTCTTCCGGTTTCTAGCTCGAATTGCAGAAGGGTATAGTTTCCGACTCGTTCTTTTACTTGCCAGTGAGTGATTGCGCGTCTACCGCCTTTTTCTTCAGGTACGATCGCTTGTTTTTGTCGATCGACCGGATGCCGCCCAATCGGTTGATCGATCGTGCCACTCTCTTGTTTAGGTGCGCCGTAGACGATCGCGTAATAGTCGCGTCGTGCAGTTTTGGTGCGGAATTGCTCTTGTAAATGGTGAAAGGCTTGTTCAGTTTTGGCAGCAACGATCGCGCCTGTTGTATCTTTGTCGAGTCGATGAACAATCCCCGGACGTTGTACACCGTTGATTCCCGGTAGCGTTTCGCAATGTGCTAATAGAGCATTCACTAATGTACCTGATTCGTGTCCGGCTGAAGGATGCACGACCATTCCAGCAGGCTTGTTGATAATTATCAGCGAATCGTCTTCGTAGAGAACATCGAGCGGAATTGCTTCAGGTTTGAGTTCAAGCGGTTGGACTTCTGGAAGTTCGATTTGAATGAAATCGCCGTCTTCGACTTCAGCTTTTTTGGATTTGCAGCGATCGCCGTTCACTTGAACGTGACCGAGTTCGATTAGTTTCTGGATGCGCGATCGCGACAGATCTGGAAGCTGATCTGCAAGATATCGATCGATGCGCTCCCCGCTTTCTTCCACGTAAAATTCAATCATTGCTTTGGAGGAACTACTTGTTCTAGCTCTGAGATCAAGGCTGGTAGGCTGTTGATTACGGTATCCCAAATGGTATCGAGATCAAGCTCGTCGTATTCGTGAACGAGTCGATTTCTCATTCCGTTGATCGCAAACCAGGGAATAGCGGGTAAAGTTTGCCGAGTGGGTTCAGAAATTCGTCTTGCGGCTTCTCCAATAATTAAAAGTCTGCGGATGATTGCATCTTGAAATTGCAGATCGGTCGTCAGTTCAGACCGCGATCGTCCTTCAACATAGTTCATTACAATTCCGGCAGACTGCAACATATCAAGCAGAGATTGTAGATCCCGTTCCATAAATGACCTGAGCCGATGAGAGAATCGCGTTTCGACGTAGATAGTTCCGACTCGATTCAATGCCTTTACGAGTCACAAGATCAACATCACGTTGAAAGATTTGTTTTAATTCATCTTCCATATATGTTAAATCGAACAGGGTCGGGCGGGCATCGGAATGAAACACAACCATGACATCGATATCACTGTCGGGGCGGAAGTCGTCGCGCAGGACGGAACCAAAAAGAGCGAATTCAGTGACGCGCCATCGATCGCAGAATTCGATAATTCTCTCCATCGGTAGTTCGATCGCAATCATGTCTAGATGCCTTCATCTCTCACTACATCTAAAAATTGTGGACGACATTGAGACAAGATTCCGTGTAGATTCACAACATTACCAATGACCGCGATCGCGGGTGCGCCAAAATTTGCTGCCTCTATTTGATCTGCGATCGTTGCGAGTGTGCCGATCAATTCTTGCTGTTCTGGACGAGTTCCCCAGCGCACCATTGCGATCGGCGTTTCTAAGCTCATTCCCGCTTGATGCAGCTTCTCGATAATCCCAGGCAGATTGTGAACGCCCATATAAATCACGATCGTTTCTGAACCGTGAGCGATCGCATTCCAATTCACCGCAGGGCGATATTTTCCCGCTTCTTCGTGTCCGGTGACAAAGGTCACGGATGAACTGTACGATCGATGAGTCAAAGGAATTCCCGCATACGCTGGAGCCGCAATTCCAGAAGTAATGCCCGGAACCATTTCGACCGGAACCCCTGCTTCAACGAGATCAGTCATTTCCTCGCCACCGCGCCCGAAGATGAACGGGTCGCCACCTTTTAAACGAACCACGATCGCGGCTTCATGGGCTTTATCGATTAATAACTGATTAATTTCGTCTTGTGCCATCGAGTGCCGTCCGCGACGTTTTCCTGCATCGATCTTTTCAGCGATCGGGTTAATCATTGCTAAAATCGGCTCACTCACCAACGCATCGTAAACGACGACATCCGCAGTTTCGAGCAATGCTTTTCCTTTCAACGTCATAAGACCGGGATCACCAGGTCCCGCACCGACTAAATAAACCTTACCGACGCAAGCTGTTTCTGTTGAATTCATCATGAAGGGAAAGGGTGAGAACTGAACTCCTCACGGTAACGAGTCTGAAAGATGAAAAATGCTACTTTCGATACATGACAATTGAAAAAATTGTAAAGCTTGTCATGCTTGATTTGAGAATATGCGGTTATTTGCTCGATCGCGTTAGCAATTCGGCTGAAGTTTGCACCATGATAAAGTCAATGATCAATCGCACCAGATCCTCGCAATAATCAAACGGAGCCAACCATTGCAGCGTTAGATCGGGATGCTGTTCAGATAAAGCTTGAATCGATTGAGCGATCGCATCGGTAATTCCGCCTGAGAAGAGAAAGTACGGCAAAATCGCGATTTCCTGACATCCTTGCTGTTTCAATTCTAGAATCCGCGTTTCTAACTTCGGCTCAACTGACCAATACGCAGAAACGGCATCGATCGCATTTGCGATTTGTTCGATTGGTGCATTTCCACCAGAACGACGGCTACCGTGTGACATCAGAATTCGAGCATCTGCGGGAACTTGAGAAATTCGTTCTGCGAGAACTTCGATCATTCCGGGATGGCTTCCCAAATGTGGCAGAACTTCGAGCTTTGTCTTGAGATTCGATCGGGCGATCGCAATCTGCTCCGGAATGTCCTCTTTCACATGGACTCCCGGCAACAGAAACAGCGGCACAATTTTGATCTCTGAAAGGGTCTCGTGCTGGCGGCTGAACTCTTCGATTTGTTCATGTAGCTCGGTCGGGGCACATTCGAGAACGGCGGCTCCAACGGGAACAGATAGGCGCTGCTCGATGCGATCGCGCAATTGATCGATCGCGATCTGAGGGCGAATATCTCGGCTTCCATGCGTAACGAGGAGATATGCAGACTGCAAGACTCAAGCCTCTTGATAAATTGTAAAGTTACTTAACATTCTAGCGGTTTGGGGCAATTCTGCGAGTCTGTCCAACAAGTTTTTTCAATCGCACCCAGCACCAAATACCCATGCCAAAAGGTGCATCGATCGAGACTCTGCATGGTACACTGACCGCAATTCATTCGTGATGGGCATCTATGAAACGAATTGGAAACGCGATCGCAGTGGGATTACTTCTCGGATTCGGTCAGGCGAATTTTGCTCAAGCTCAGAGATTACCGCCGCCCCCGAATGTTCCGCCCGTTCCGAGTGCGCCCCTTCCAACCGCTCCGATCACCCCGATTCCGGTTACGCCTGCTCCGATTCCAGATGTCCCAATTAATTCGCCGGACGATCGGATTTACACTGCACCACGAGTGAATCCTGTTGGGAATCCGGTGAGTAGTGGGTATCGTGTGATTGTCGATAGTGATAGTCCGTTTTTATTGCAGCAAGTCCGATCGATTCAACCCGATGCGTTTATTCAGAACTTCGGCGGACGTAGAGTGATTCAGGCTGGCTTGTTTGGCGAAGAAATTAGAGCACGTCAGCAAGTCTCACGGCTAGCCTCACAGGGAATTGATGCGAGAATTACAGGTCGATCTCCTGAATTTGGGGGCAGTGCGGAACGGGGATATTATGCGATCGTTCCGGGTGGTGATCGTGAGGTGCAAGAATATCGAGAACGAGCGATTCGTTTAGGAGTGACTTCCTCGCTGTTGCAAATTCGCGATCGTCCTCGTGGGTTGCATTTAGCGGTGGGTCCTTTTCCGAATCGACAAGAAGCAGAACAGGTCGTACAGTATCTGCGGAGTCAAGGCAGTTTAGATGCCCGATTGTTTTACGATCGCTAAAAATAACGTAAATTGATGAATTCTTCGGGTGGTAGCTTGTTCGGGATTTAGGGGGGCATTAGCTGCTCCAAACGCAGCGAATCATTCTGTCGAACTGACGCTAAAAATACGTTGCCAACGCCCAACCGAATCCTAACCCTAACCAAGCAATCACTACAAGAATTCCGAGTGCTTGGTTCTGGGTATATTCTGCGGTCTGTAAATCCAATCGCACGAGCGCTTCTGCGGTCAGTACCATAATGATCGGCAAGAAGATCTTAAACCAGTTGAGCAAAATCGATGCGAAACCTGCAATTCCAAGTAAAGTCGCGAAGGCAACGGTATCTGATTTGAACCATTTCTTTAGCATGTGTTCAGAACTGGTGATCGGGTGCATCAAAATGATTGCAATCACCACACCGAGTAGAGCAACTGACGCGATCGATGTCCAAAGATGAGCCGTCGAGATTACGAGCTTGCCGAATGTGGCATACGCAAGAAACAACAGAAGCGACGTGAGCCAAGGAAATCTTTTCATACAACGCGATTCTGGCGAATACACTCAGCGTACCAGTGATAACTTGATTTCGGGATGCGCTTTTGAGTTTTGTAATCGACATACGTGATGCCAAATCGTCGATCGTATCCCCATGCCCATTCAAAGTTATCCATAAAGCTCCAAACAAAGTAGCCTTTGATCGGATAGCCTTCGCTTACGGCTCGATGAACGCCTTGGAGATGTTGGCGTAAATAGAGAATGCGATCGAGGTCAAACACTTCCCCAGACGATCTCAATTCATCCTGAGCAGCACATCCGTTTTCGGTAATGTAAATCTTTAGATCCGGGCGATCGAGCGTTTCGCTAACATGCCGAATTCCCCAATACAACGATTCTGGAACCAGTTGCAACCACGGCATATTCAACGCTGGATAAGCCTTGGGAAAACCGATCCATTCACAGCCCTGCCAATTGTCTGCCGCTCGAATGTAAGTTCCGGTATAGATATTCAATCCAAAGAAATCCAATGGCTGATGGATGATTTCAAGATCACCTTGTTGAATCTCTGGAATATCATTTTTCAACTGTTCTAGAAACGCTGGATTATATTGCCCAGTCAACGCTGGATAGATAATTCCGCCGTTCTGTCCGTTGTATTGAAAGGCTTTCTTTGCGGCTTCGATATTCTCAGGAGATTCACTAATTGGAACAGTCACACTACAGTTATCGACTAACCCGATCGATGATTTTGCCGAGTTCGATCGAATCGCCTGACAAGCCAACCCGTGAGCGAGTAACGCATGATGCGAAGTCTGCCAAACTTCTTTTCTCGACCCCACTCGTGTTCCGGGTGCGTGTTTCGGCTTTTCTAACACGTCGTAGCCCATGTGCGTAAAGCAGGTAATTTCGTTGATCGTCATCCAGTTCGTAATGCGATCGCCTAATCTCGAAACAACTGCGCTGACATAATCCGCGAAATCCTTTGCCATTTCCCGACTGCGCCAAGACCCGTATCGATCTTCCAACGCCTGCGGACTATCCCAATGAAACAATGTCGCCCAAGGAGTAATTCCATGATCGAGCAAACAATCGACTAATCGACGGTAAAAATCGACTCCTGCTTCATTCACTGCCCCCCGTCCATCGGGCATGATCCGACACCAAGAAATGCTGAATCGGTAGTTCTTCACGCCCAATTCCGCCATCAATTTAATGTCATCTTTGTATCGATCGTAATGTTCGCAAGCAATCTCTCCAGTATCCCCTCCCAACGTAGTTCCCTTTCTCGCACTAAACGTATCCCAAACGCTCGGTTTACGTCCGTCTCGGTTCACGGCTCCTTCGATTTGATACGCAGAAGTCGCCGTTCCCCATTGGAAATCGTCTGGAAATTGATAGCTAACCATTTTTTGTAGAGATTAAGAGTACGGTTGCCAAAATGATCGTCGGTGACAATACCGCAAACAATACGTTAAGAGTTGTTGGCTCAATCTCTGCAAAAGGAGCGAGATATTTAATCGCGATCGCAATCAATAACGACGCTCCCATCACTTTAGCAATCACCGACAGCGTATCAGCGTTCATACTGTTCATAAGCTTCTACAATCTTTTGCACAAGAGGATGACGCACGACATCGGATTTATTCAGGTTGCAGAAAGCGATAGTATCGATCGATTTCAAAATCTTCTGCGCCATTGCTAATCCCGATTCTTGTTGTGATGGTAAATCCGTTTGCGTTAAATCTCCAGTCACGACCATCTTGGATCGAAATCCAATCCGCGTCAGTAACATTTTCATTTGTGCAGGCGTTGTATTTTGCGCTTCATCAATAATCACAAACGCATTGTTCAGAGTTCGTCCACGCATATAAGCGATCGGTGCAACTTCAATAATTCCGCGTTCCATCAATCCGCTAATTTTCTCAGGCTCCACAAATTCGTAAAGCGCATCATAAAGCGGTCGCAGATACGGATCAATCTTCTGCTGCAAATCCCCCGGTAAGAACCCAAGTCGTTCTCCTGCTTCCACGGCTGGACGAGTCAAAATCAAGCGCTCATACTGATTCGATAACAGTGCTTGAATCGCCAAAACTGCCGCAAGATAAGTCTTTCCAGTTCCAGCGGGACCAATACAGAAGGTTAAATCATGCGTTCTCACCGCTTGAATGTATTGGCGCTGTCGAAACGTCTTTGCCCGAACCGCTTCCCCTCGCCGCGTGCGTCCCAAAACATCCTGCTGAATCGTTTCTAATTCGCCTTCCTGATGTGTATCGAGTGCATGACGCGCGGTGAGAATATCGACGCTAGAAATTGCTTGTCCTTTACTCCAAGACGATTCCAACGAACCGATCAACCGCTTGATCAAATCAATCTGATTCGGAGTTCCAGTGATCAACAAGTCTTGCCCACGTAATACGATCGTGGCTCCAGTTTGACGGGCAAGTGCTTTGAGATTTTCTTCCTGAACGCCAGACAATGCGATCGCGCTTTCAGGACTCGGTAAAGGCAGCGTAATTGTTTCGACCATGCAATACCCAAAGAAGGATTCTCTCTTTAGTCTAGAAGTTTCGCCGCCGATTGTCGCAAAAAAAGCACCTCACAAAGAGATGCTTTCAAAACACTAATTTTTCATAGGTCGTCTGGGAGCATCCGGACGTGGTGAAGACCGAGGCGGACGAGGTGGACGATCATCGCCGTTATCCCGATGCTGTCCACCGCCGTAAATATCCAAATTCACCGTTTGCCCGGCAGACTTTGCCACACCTTCGATCGCGCTCCGAATCGCCTGAACATTCCGACCGCCGCGCCCAAACACGCGCCCTTTATCCGTCCCTTCAAACGCCATTCGCACCCAAATGCGCGATCCATTGGCTAACACTTCACAATCGACTCGCAGCGCATCAGGCGTTTCGAGAAAGGGTTGAACGAGAAACCGGATTAGTCCGGCATAATCAGGAGTTGCAGGTTTCACAAGCTTTAGACGGATTCAGATTTCAGTTGCTCAAGCACGTTGTTCTTGAAGAGAATATCACGAACGGTATCAGTCGGCTGTGCGCCTTTCTTCAACCAATCGAGAATCACAGGCACATCTAACCGGACTTCATCCGATCGAGGATTGTAAAATCCAACTTCTGCCAAGGGGCGACCGTCGCGACGTGAGGTGCTTTGAGCGACCACAATCCGATAACTCGCTTCGCGTTTTTTACCGAAGCGTTTTAATCTCAATTTAAGCATGACTAGAACCGAGGACTCCTTATCAGTAGTTACAAAGTGATATGGCGAAAAGTTGCCATACTTCCCGGAATAGTCATCCTAGCACGAGCGTGACAATCTGAATGCTGAAAAGCTTCGTTTAAAGTAAGTTTGGAGGACGATTAAAACTGAAACGTTTGCAGCAGTTGAGTGTTCAGTTTCTCTCTTTGCTTTGCGCCTAACTTGCCTAATTTTTTGAGTAAGAGCGATCGACGCAGCGTTGCCACGCGAGTGACTCGAATTTTTGATGCAACACGTAGACCTGTCTCTGCAAATTCTGCATCGCCTGTATCAATCAAAAAGTCTTCAGGCTGAAGATTTAAAAGGTTTTGAGAGGTGATTGCACAAACAACAAAATCTTCTCCATTTGGGCTAACCCAAAGTACAAGTGCAGGTCGAAGCTTAGTTTGAGTGAGATCGGTAAATGGAAAATTGACTAAAACAAGGTCACCCTTTGTCACGAGTCGATCGGTTCTCCATCTTCAAGAGTGTATATCTCTGGCTCATCATGCCAAAAGTCGAAAGCTCCACCTTGGTCAGCCAACTGCATTAACTCGAAAGTGGAAGGCTCAGACATAGATATCCAAAGCTTCTCTTCTAAAAGCGCTTGCTCTGCGGGAGAGAGCGATCGAATCGCTTGAACGAGAGATTCAACCAACGGTACATTGATGACTTGCTGAATATTGCCTGAACTCATCGCTTTTTCCTCGTTCTATTTAAATCCGTCGATCACTGATTCAAGATCCACTTAGAGTCTCGTATTTGCACCAGCTTGCGTTGTTTCGCTGACAATATTGCTCAAAATCCAACAGGCGATAGCGTGATTTGCGGAGCCACTGTGGATAGGAAGCGGGAGGTCTACGAAACCAATCTGGGTTTTGCAAAGCTTGAATTAAATAATTTGTAGAGTGCCAATAATCTTGAAAATCGCCTCCAGTACTGTGGAGATAAACCGCACGTCTTAGAGTGCATAGAATTGCTGTCTCTACATTTCTCCAATAACCTGAGAAGCTCTCTGGCAATCGTGGACTGTCCCAAACAATGTGAATTTTGTTGAGTGATTCCTTGGAAGATAGTAGCTGCTCCGCAATGCAATTCACAAGATAATCGTCTTGATCGACATCGGAAAAATATTTCTGCTTGACTCTATCAAGCTCGGAAGGCGGATGATGCCATCGCCACATTGCTCGGTCAATTTGGGACGGACGATACATGGTCATGCTCTCCATTGGCAAAGCTTTGAGCTAAATTTTAACTTCACAGATTGCCGAAGCCCTTTTTCTTCTTATCTTTGCCGCCTTTCTTCTTTTTACCACCGCCACCTTGATAGCCTCTAAATCCCGGTTGCGGTGGACGCATTCCGCCGCCCATGCCGCCGAACGGATTGCCGCCACCGAAGGGATTAGGAAGTCCACCCATTGGCATTCCGCCACCCATACCCGGCAAGCCCATTTGACCGGAACCCATTTGCTGCATCAGCGATCGCATTCTCTGGAAGTTGCTCACCAGTTCACCCACTTCTTTATCTGAATGTCCTGATCCTTTTGCAATTCGCTTCCGACGACTCGGAGAATTCGCCAGCAAATCGGGATTTTTCCGCTCTTCGACGGTCATCGATCCGATCATCGCTTCGGCTTTTTTCAGTTGTTCTTCGCCTTTAGCAAGCTGTTCTTCGTTGACCATCTTGCCCATACCGGGAATCAGCTTCATCACGCCGCCAAGCGATCCCATATTTTTAAGCAGACGAGTTTGCTTCAGGAAGTCGGTGAAGTCGAATTGTGCAGAAAGAATCTTCTCCTGCATTTTTTCGGCTTCTGCCATGTCTACTTCTTCACGAGCTTTCTCTACCAGCGTGAGGACATCACCCATTCCCAGGATTCGGGATGCCATTCGCTCCGGATAGAATGGCTGTAACGCATCGACTTTTTCCCCGATCCCGATGAATTTGATCGGCTGTCCAGAAATCCGACGAACGGAAAGGGCAGCACCCCCACGAGTATCGCCGTCCATTTTGGTCAGAATTGCACCTGTTACCCCGATTTGCTCGTGGAACGTGCGAGTTAAATTTGCGGCTTCTTGACCTGTCATCGCATCAACGACCAACAGCGTTTCGTGCGGTTGAATCGTGTCTTTGATGCGCTTGAGTTCGTCCATCATCGATTCGTCGATCTGCAAACGTCCGGCAGTATCCACGATCACAACATCTACGCCTTCGGCTCTGGCTCTTTCGACACCTTGACGGGCGATTTCAACCGGATCGGCATCTTTACCCATGTCGAACACGGGGATATTGATTTGCTTACCGAGAGCGATCAATTGATCGATCGCAGCAGGTCGATAAACGTCAGTTGCAACTAATAACGATTTCTTATTCTCTTTCCGCAGATGAAGCGCGAGTTTTGCGGTCGCGGTCGTTTTCCCGGTTCCTTGCAGACCTGCCATTAATACGATCGTAGGAGCCGTGTCTGCTTCAGCCAGGGGGACATTCGCATCTCCCATGACTTTGACAAGCTCGTTGTAGACGATCTCGATGAATTGCTGATCGGGACGGACTCCAGAGATGACTTCGGCTCCAAGCGCGTTCTGTTCAACTTCTGCGACAAAATCTTTGACGACTTGCAAGTTCACATCGGCTTCTAAGAGCGCACGACGAACTTCACGCAAGGCATCTTTTACATTCGATTCAGAGATTTTGTCTTGACCGCGAACTTTTTTCCAGGCTTGTTCTAAGCGATCGGCAAGAGCATCAAACATAAGAGGAAGTGATCAGGAAATATCTACTCCAGAGTAGCGTGTTTCTGCTCAATGAACGCGCCTTCTCACGGTCGGAAATCCCACCCTAATGACGCGGAGGTTGAAATTTCTTATGGTGGTATTACAGGGTTCTCACAAATTCACTCACTCAGATTCAGAACAGAGCTTCTCTATGCGTTTTATTTCTCGATTGGGAATGGTGTCGCTCACGATGGTGGCACTCATCAGTGCGCCGATCGTACATTCCTCGCCTGCTTTTTCTCAAACTCAGACTCGATCGACTTCTCGATCGCAAGATCTCGCCCTTTTATTCAATGCGGCAGAAAAAGCCCTGAACGTTCCCGCCTTTCAAACTGACTCTGTGACCGAAATTAACGGTTCTCGCAGTGGAATTGCCGCAAATATTCAGTTTCGCACTCAAACGATCGTGCAATCTCCGAATCGTTTCCGCTCAGAAGTCAGAGTCGGAAAAGAAACGACTCCAAGATTTACGATCGTGTCCGATGGTCGCACTGTTTCAATCTATCGATCGGATCTCAAGCAGTTCACCACGATGAGCTATTCGGAGTTCGATCGACGCAATGATAATTTTATTGTTGGAATGTCATCGATGCTCTACATGATGCTTGCTCCCAGTTTGAAAGAATTCAATAGTGCAGGCGGATTCGGCAATCCCAAGCTACAAGCTCAGCTCAGCACGATGATCCCGCCGGAAGTTACGAGTAAAACCGAGCAAACAAACAATGGGAATTTAGTGGTTTATAGCTATCCCGATCGACAACGCGGTTTCACTTACGGATTGGCAATTAACCCGATCGATTCTCTGATCAAACAGATTCGCCTAAGCGGGAATGCGAGCGGATTTGATCTGGTCATGACCGAAACGATTCAGCGGCGCACAGTGAATCCGACGATTCCCGCAACTGCATTTCGATTCACACCGCCCAAAGATGCGAAACGAGTGAAATCGATTAGCCTTTCACCGTTCTAAATCCTCCACCAAGAAGAGTTCAAACAGAGGGATGACCTGATAAATATTAGGGTTTCATCCCTTTTTTTATGCGATCGAAAACTGTCACTCCCGAACTTCAGCAAAAATTGATTCAGATTCACGATCGCTTATGCGAAGAGTACGGCTGCCCGATTCCTTACTTTCACAGCCTTGATCCGTTGAGTGAACTCGTATCAGCACTGTTATCGCATCGGACAAAAAATGCAGATTCCGATCGCGCTTTCAAACGATTAAAGGCAAAGTTCCCCACTTGGGAAGCAGTCCGGGATGCGTCAGAAAAAGCGATCGAACAAGAAATCATCTCTTGCACTTGGGCAGATCAAAAAGCGATTCGACTCAAGCAAATTTTGCAGCAAATCACCGAACAGCGAGGCGAATTATCGATCGACTTTCTAGCCGATTTGAGCGTAGAAGAAGCTCGAAATTGGCTAGAATCGTTTCCCGGAATTGGGCGCAAAACCAGTGCTGCCGTTCTCGCATTCAGCAATCTCCGTAGACGGGCTTTACCTGTTGATAGTCACCATCACCGAGTCGCCATTCGATTAGGATTGATTCCTGAAACGACAGCGGTTTCTCCTGCTCACGACTTATTAGAGGCACAATTGCCCCCCGAATGGACAGCCCAAGAGGTTTACGACAATCATGAAGTTCTGATGCTGCATGGACAGCGATGTTGCTTCTATCGGAATCCGAACTGCGATCGCTGTGTTCTCCTTTCCCTTTGTCCTTATGGTCAATCCCGCCTACGGTAAAGCTCCCGGTTGATTGCCTTTCTGCAACGAAACGAACACATCATATCGAGAAGTACGATCGCTCGTAATTGCAGCGGTCACACCAATCGATCGAATTCCTTCTAACATGGCGCGATTCGCAGCAGGAATCTGGAGCAGCGGGAAATTCTGAAGTTTCAGCACCCGATCCATGTCTACGAAAAAGTGACCGTTATTCGCGCCAAGCTGAGATTGAGTACTCTTGCGAAATAGTTCATTTTCAGCCAAAGTTGTCGGCGGTTTCGGTAAGAATGAACCCGCAACAGGCGCACCGAGTGAGAGAAACGCAACATCACCATCGAGCCAACCGCGAGTAATATTCACGTTTGCGGCAGGTAACGACCAGTTGACCACCGATTGTCCTTCGATTTTCGATTCTTCGACTTTGAAAGCGTACTTATTCGCCATCACGCCGTCGAGTTTTTTCAAAGCATCTTCCGCCGCTCGTCGATCGTTGGTTTGCACCATAAAGACCAAACTCGCAGGCAGATTCGCAGGCGCACCTTGAGGAGCCGGAACCAGAGATAACGAATATTCGCCCTGCATCCAATTGAGCAAATCTTTTTCTAAGTCAAGTCCGACGGTTGTTCTCAGTCCTTGTCTAAGTGCTTCTGGATTTACGAACTGAATCGGATTTGCAGAAACGCCTTGTGTATAGTCTTGCCAGAATCGCTGTAAATTCCCGCCCGATGCCATCAGAAGCGTGTCTCCCGGTAATCGAGTTGGCATCATTTTGGCATTGTTACTCGTATCAAATTTGCGTTGGCTATCTGGTTTCAGCCACGAGATACTTTTGAATTGGATTCCTTCATTCGCGAGTGTAGCTGTTGCTGCCAATCCTTGATTCTGTTGAAGTTGCGCCAGTGTTTGCGGTGGAACAGGACGATTAGAGTTTGCAGCGGATGTGTTCGCGGCTGCGGGAATGTTTACGTAGAGTCTGGCGATCGCATCTTCCGACTGAATCTGAGATAAAGCATCCCCAAATCCGGGCGTTTGCGAGAGAGATGGACTGCCTTTCACAGTATCGATCGCACGTTCGATCGCGGTTGGATTGTTCGCCACCAAAACTTGGGTCGTATCTAAAACTGCGATCGATGCACTTTGAGTCGGAGAGTCCTGATTTTCCCGAATCTTCACGCCTTTGTAATCGCGCTCCGTCCACTTCCCGCCTTTCGTTGCAGGCGATTGTTCTAAGACTTCTTTGGCTTTGAGCGCATCTGCGATCGGCAAAATCATCACGGTCGGCTGTGAATTCGCAGGAGTCGCAGATTGTCCAGGCGGCGGAACCGTCACACCCGCTTGCGGGGGCAAAAATGCCATTGTGACTTCCTTGCCAATCCAGGGTTGAATGTCCCGCTGATAATCGAGATTGCGACTTTTGAGAAAGCGATCGCGCAATTGTGCCAAATTCTGATCGAAAGCGGCTTGCGATCGAGGTGTGCCAAATTCTCTCAACTGTTGCCATTTACCCGGATCAGTCGCGACTGAGACGACCATCAGCGCATCTTGTGGAATGGCATTTGCCCCGACTGGCATCACATTTAATTGCTGTTGGCGAGTCAGTGCCCAAAATGCGATCGTTCCGCCTGTCACGAGGGCAGCGGCAGCACCGATCGTCAGCGGTAAAGGCGGTTTTTGCTTCTGGGGTTTGGATTTAGTCGGGGCGTTCATGGGAGGCGACAAGTCGAGGTGTATTGCCGTTGTCACTTTAGCAAAGACTTTGGAATCTGTGACGACTTTTCGATCGACTTTAGTTTCCAGAATGTTCGTTGTTCTTGATCTCTGCCTTCAGTTGGATGCAGGAGAAGATCGCTGTGTCCGTTGTATCAAAAGCATTTCAGGTTTTTAGAAATCTTAAAACTTTTCGCGAAAACCCTTGATTTTTTGGTTCAGTTCACTAGCGTTGGAACAAAGGTAAGCGCCTCACACCTCAACAAGCAAAGAGACATGATGAATTTTCTGTCCGATACCGTGGTTTTGTCCCGAATGCAGTTCGCGTTGACTGCGATGTTTCACATTATTTTCCCGGTGCTGACGACGGGAATGGGAATTTATTTAGTGGTGATCGAAGCCTTGTGGCTCAAAACTCGGAAGTCTGATTACTATCACCATGCCCGCTTTTGGTCAAAGTTCTATGTTCTAAACTTCGGAGTCGGGGTCGCGACTGGGATTCCGATGGAGTTTCAGTTTGGAACAAATTGGGCACCGTTTTCCGATGCAGTCGGGAATTTCTTCGGCAGTGTGATCGGGTTTGAGGCTTCTTGGGCGTTTATGCTCGAAGCGGCGTTTCTCGGAATTATGTTGTTCGGCTGGGAGCGTGTTAATCCAGCAATTCACTTTTTGTCTACGGTGCTGGTGGCAGTTGGAGCGAACCTTTCTACCGTTTGGATTATTACGGCGAACTCCTGGATGGTGACTCCCGCAGGTGGAGAATTGGTCGATGGGAAATTTATGGTGAGCGATTATTTTAGAGCGATCGCGAATCCATCCGCGCTTGTCAGCGTGACTCACATGTTCGTAGCAACTTTGGAAACTTCGCTGTTTGTGATTGGTGGAATTAGCGCCTGGTACATTCTGAGACAGCGCAATACCGAGTTTTTTGCGAAATCGCTCAAAGTTGTATTGGCGACATTAATTGCGATCGCGCCTTTCCAGATTTACATGGGGCATCTTTCTGCTGAGATTGCTTACCGTTATCAACCTGCAAAGCTCGCTGCAATGGAAGCGCAATGGGAGACTTTACCTGCTGGAAAACCTGCGGATTGGACACTCCTCGCGATTCCGAACAATCGAACAGAAAAGAATGATTGGGAACTTAGTATTCCCGGAGCATTAGGCTACATTTTGGAATTCAAACCGAATCTTTCTGAACCAGTGTTAGGACTGAAAGAATGGACACCGAACAATCGACCGCGCTTAGTCGGTCTGATCTATTACAGCTTCCGAATCATGATCGGAATTGGATTTTTCTTAGCAGCAATGGCGGCGATTAGTGCACTTCAATGGATGCGCGGCAAGCTGAAGAATGACAATATTGCTCAACAAAAGTGGCTCATGCGGGCTTGGGTGTTCTCGGCTCCACTCGGATACATTGCCGTGGAAACTGGATGGATTGTTCGCTGTAATGGGCGGCAACCTTGGACGCTCTATGACAGAATTCGCACCAGTGATTCTGCATCCCATATTCCCGCGACAAATGTTCTTACCTCTCTAATTTGTTTTGCAACGGTTTATGCCTTGTTGGGTGTGGCTTATTTGTATTTTGGAAGTCGGATTGTGCGGAAAGGTCCGAACTTAGAGTTACCCGTACCTGGAGTGGATCTCGATCGACCTGCGATCGACACGACTCCCGCTGAGTTCCAACCCGACGATCGACCCGTGGAAGCCCAACAATAGGAGCAATCATGGATACACTCAAGTACTTTCTCCCCCAATGCTGGTTCGCCATTCTGGGCTTGTTCCTTTTCCTCTATGTGATGCTCGATGGCTTCGATCTCGGTGTGGGTATCTTGTCGCTGACTTCGGATGATGAAGAACGACGCGGATTGTTAATGACGAGTTTGAGTAACATTTGGGACGCGAATGAAACTTGGCTCGTTTTGATGGCGGGTGGATTGTTCGGAGCTTTCCCACGCGCGTATGGAACCATTTTGAATGCGTTGTACATTCCGATTTTCTTGATGATTTTTGGTTTCATCTTTCGCGCCGTTGCTTTTGAGTTTCGAGATCAAGCGAATCGCAAATTTTTCTGGAATATCGCGTTTGGAGCAGGCAGTTTTGCAGCAGCGTTAGGACAAGGATTCGCGCTCGGTGCAGTGCTATCGGGAATTAGAGTTGATGAAGCCGGATACTTTATTGGCGGCACTTGGGACTGGTTAACTTGGAAATCGGTGTTAGTTGCTCTGACCTTGATTCAAGGCTATGTGTTAATCGGTTCGACTTATCTAGTGTGGAAGACTGAAGGAGAGTTACAAGAGACGCATTACAGAACAGCAAAAATTGCGGCTTGGACAACCTTGATCGGAGCGATTTTCATTACGATTACGACTCCGATCTTTTATGAGAGCGCACGCGATCGCTTATTCAATCCCCCCTTGCTCTATGTCTTTGCCACCATTCCCTTCCTCGGTATTTTATTAATTTCACAACTCCTAACCAGCTTGCAACGCAAAGAAGAACGCGCCCCATTTATCTGGACAATTCTGATCTTTGTGTTGACCTTTATCGGTCTTGCTCTAGTTGTGTTCCCGTACATCATTCCAACTGAAATCACAATCTATGAAGCTTCTGCTGATCCAAGTTCATTGGTCATCATGATCATCTTCATCGGGGCATTGATTCCAGTGATGTTGTTCTACAACTTGTATCAGTATGTTGTGTTTCGAGGGAAAGTCACGCCACAGAACTATGAGTGAGATATCGATATAACGTATCTCGCTGTTGGTAAGGGCGATCGAGCGATGCGATCGCATTCTGCAATGTCTCGACTTCCATACAAGTTCCGCCGATCGCGCCTGCCATCGTGGTGATATGTTCCTCCATCAATGTTCCGCCAATATCATTACAGCCCCATCGCAACGCTTCCACGGCTCCGGATAGTCCTAACTTGACCCAACTCGGCTGATGATTCGGAATCCAGTTACCGAGATAGATTCGAGCCACAGCAGTTAATAACAACGAATCTGCTAACACAGGCTGATCTCTTCCAACTCGACGGCGTAAAGGTTTCGGCGCTTCTTGACCGACAAACGGCAGCAGAATAAATTCTGTGATACCGATGTGTCCTGATTGTTTCGCGGATTGTTGTATCGATCGTAATTTCTCCAAATGCTGAATCTGTTGTTCCGGTGTTTCAATATGCCCCGATAACATGGTGCTCGTCGTGGGCACACCTTGTTCATGCACTGTCCGCACAATCTCGATCCAAGTATCACTATCAATCTTTTCCGGACACAGCACTCTGCGAACAGAATCATCTAACACTTCCGCAGCCGTTCCGGGCATCGAATCGACCCCTGAATCTCTTAATCCTGCAATGACTTCCGCAAAAGTCAAAGAATCTTCTCGTGCAACAAATTGAACTTCCTGCGGCGAAAACGCATGAATATGTAACTGAGGAAATTCAGATTTAATTGTCTCCACTAACTTTTGATAGTACTTTAATGAGCTTCCATCAATTTTTGCAGTGGGATTGAGTCCACCCTGCATACAGATTTCAGTCGCACCTCGTTTGACTGCATCAGTCGCCTTTTCTAGAATTTGCGCCCAATCCAACCAGTACGCGCCCTCGTCCCCTTCATCTCTACGAAACGCACAGAAACTACAATGCTGCTCACAGATATTGGTGTAATTGATATTGCGATTCACCACATAAGTCACGATCTCTCCGGCTTGTTCTTGCCGGAGTCGATCGCTCACTTCCCGAATCTTTTCAACCTCGTTCGATTTGAGCAATAAAACGCCTTCTTCGGGAGATAAATCAATTCCCGATCGTGCTTTATCTAAAATGTCATCAATCATCTCGCAATCCTTCATCCAATGCGCCCAACAAGCGTAAAACGCGATCGGCATCGTCCAAATTTCCCACAATTCGACGCACCGGACGCGGATACACCTTTATTAGTGTAGGCGTTGCTGAAATCTGATCGGTTTCGGCTTGCTCTGGATGTTTGAAAATATCAATCACTTTCAGCGTGTAAGGACTATCAAGCGATTGTTCTAGAAGCGCGTGTAAGTTCTGTAAAATTCTCGTGGTTGCAGCACTATAGCCCGATACAAACAATCGCAACACATACCCCTGCGGATACGGAGAAGCAGGCGCGGCAGGTTGCGCGATCGGAGTCGGTTCATAGCGCATAACGAGATCGTGATTTTCCCAAAGCTGCGGAAATTGATGTCGGTACGTTTCAAGCACGATCGGATCACAAATTTCTTGAGAGGGAGCCACTTGCCACGCTAAATCGCCCGATTCAAACACGGTATTCAACAGCGATCGATATCGAAACACGGGCGGATACGCTTCCGCAAACACTCGAACTTGCTGGGATCTCGCATCAAACCAGCGATCGAGCGTTGCCGTATAACACGGAACTAAAAAATGGGGAGGTTCGGGCAGTTCCAGTACATCTTGCAGCGCAGTACACAGATTTAAGTGCCATCGCCCTTTTTTATCCGGATCGATACAGTAGACTAGATCGCCCCCCGGTGTAAAAAGAGCGATGCCCTTAAAGAAAGCAGGAATCGATCGATAAGAATGAGAATTCAAAGCAGACACTCGATCCAGATTGCCCTCAGTGTATCGCTGTTTGGCTCAATTCACCATCGAATCAACTGCGCCTGAGTATTGAAAAACTGTCGCCGAATTCCATCTGTGATCAAGAGCGTGACGAGGATTGTCGAAAACGCCACCATAAATAGAACAACAATTTGGAGTGCGATCGCAGATATCGGATCGGCTCCTCCCAAAAGCTGACCGCTGAGTAATTCCGGTAACGTTGCCAATCCGACGATCGACATTGCATTGATCACAGGCAAAACTCCCGCCCGAATCGCATCTTTCCGATATTGTGCGATCGCTTGCTCTGGACTCGCTCCCAAACTCAAATGCGTCTCGATCTCTAGCACATTAGAATTCAGCGTAGTAAATAGCCGCTCTCCGGAGATCGTCGCGGCGTTGATCGCTTGAGAAAGGACGATCGCACCCAGCGGAATCAAAAATCTCGGTTCGTACCAAGTTTGCGGCTGTACCACAATGAGTTGAACATAAGCAACGGTCACAATTGTTGTAATCAAAAACGATCCAATTAACCAAGGCAGAATTGGCAACTTTTGGCTAATTCGATTTCTGGTGACGATCGCACTAATAATTAGCAACACTCCCAACACAAACAGAATCAGAAAGGGGCTTTGAGGCGGTGCAAATACAACCGCCAAGACATATCCCACGACAGCGAGTTGAACGATCGCTCTTCCCGCCGCCAAAATTAAGCTTCCTTCTAGTCCCAATCGTTGCCAAGACGCAATTGCAAACGCCGCTAGAATTAGCCCGATCGCCCAAACTGCCTGAACCGCAAAATTCATTGATTGATTTTCCCCTTGCCTGATATCTTTAGATCCAAGTTTGTGAAACCAAACTCAAATCGTATCGGTCTAAAGCATAAGACCAATTTTTACAGGTGCGTGGTGTAACCGAGTGAATACAATTCCCCCGTTCGATCTGTCCGAGCAATTCAAACTCATTGGCTCCGAAATTAATCAAGCTGTCTTAGAAGTTTTGGCATCCGGTCGATACATTGGCGGAGCCGCGATCGAGAATTTTGAAACTGCATTCGCTCACTATATCGGCTCTGAAATCGCGATCGCCTGCAATTCGGGAACCGATGCACTCTTCCTCGCCTTTCGCGCCCTGGGTATCGGTGCAGGCGACGAAGTAATCACCACGCCCTTCACCTTCATCGCCACCGCAGAAACGATCAGTGCGGTCGGTGCAACTCCAGTCTTCATCGATATCGATCCGAAAACCTTTAATCTCGATCTCAACCAAATCGAGTCCGCAATCACTGAACGCACAAAAGCGATCGTTCCCGTTCATCTGTTCGGTCAGCCTGTGGACATGACGCGGTTAATGTCGATCGCGAATGCTCACAATCTATACGTGATCGAAGACTGCGCCCAATCCACCGGAGCAGAATGGAACGGAAAACGAGTCGGAAGTATCGGGCAAATCGGCTGTTTTAGCTTCTATCCGACCAAAAATCTAGGCGCGTGTGGCGACGGTGGCGCGATTACAACCAACGATCCAAAAATTGCCGCAAAGCTGAAAATGCTGAGAGATCACGGACGCTACAGCGGTTATTATCACGAAGAATTAGGAGTCAATAGCCGACTCGATGCAGTTCAAGCGGTCATTCTTCAGATCAAATTGCGCTATCTCGATCGCTGGAATCAACAGCGCACCGAAATCGCCGATCGCTACCATTCCCTCCTCGCTCCGATTCCTGGAATCACTGCCCCAGAAAGCATCGAAGGCGGTCGCAGCGTTTGGAATCAATACACAATTCGGGTCGAACACGATCGAGATCAACTCAAGCGCGATCTCCAAACCAAAGGCGTAAATACTGCTGTTTACTATCCGCTTCCATTGCATCTACAGCCCGTCTATAAATCGTTAGGCTATCAACCAGGACAACTTCCAGAAAGCGATCAAGCAGCAAATCAAGTTCTATCGCTGCCGATGTTCCCCGAACTCTCTCAAGAGCAACAAGATCAAGTCGTTTACAGTTTGAAAGATTGTCTGAGTTAGACCAAACTCGATGCTCGATCGCTGAAACGCTGATGCAATATTGTTTCCAGCGAATAACTTTGGACGGATTTCCGCCTCAAAAGTTGTAGTTTTATATACTAGAATGAGATGAAACATAAAGAATAGTAATCATCACAGGGCAGTGAGACAATCCCGAAACCGACGATGGCATCGCTCTTGGGTGATTGCGATTCCTCGATCGAGAAAGAGGCAAATAGTACCGTGGCTCGAACTCCCCTTTTCCAGTTGAAACGTTACGACTCCAGCGCGATCGCCAATCATTACCGCGCCCGTCCCTGGCGAGTCATTTGGCGATCGCTCCGAGTAACCTTCCTGTTTGTTGGATTTATCCTCGGTCTGAAATGGGACGATTGGCAGGGAGTCGCAGACCGCAACAGATTCAAACGCGCCGCCCAACTCCGCGAAATCCTGACTAAATTGGGTCCTACCTTTATCAAAGTCGGTCAAGCACTCTCCACTCGCCCCGACTTGATTCGCCGCGATTTTCTCGACGAACTCACCAAACTGCAAGATCAGTTACCCCCATTCCCGAACGACATTGCCTTTCGCATCATTGAAACCGAACTCGATGCCGATGTCGATGAAATCTTTGCCCAAATCACCCCAAACCCGATCGCGGCGGCTTCCCTTGGTCAGGTCTATCGCGCCACTCTCAAAACAGGCGAAGAAGTCGCAGTCAAAGTCCAACGACCGAACCTGCTCCCTACTCTTACACTCGATCTCTACTTAATGCGCTGGGCGGCTGGCTGGTTGGCTCCTTGGCTTCCTCTGAACCTGGGACACGACTTAACGCTGATCGTGGATGAATTCGGAACCAAATTATTTGAAGAAATCGATTACCTGAATGAAGGACGCAACGCCGAAAAATTCGCTGCCAACTTCCGCAACGATCCTTCTGTGAAAGTGCCGAGAATCCATTGGCGTTACACAGCACAGCACGTTCTCGTTCTCGAATGGATCAACGGCTACAAGCTAACCGATGTCGAAGGAATTCGCGCTGCTGGAGGAGATCCAAACGCAATCATCAGAATTGGTGTCACGGCTGGTTTACGTCAGCTTCTCGAATTCGGTTTCTTCCACGCTGATCCCCATCCTGGAAACTTGTTCGCCGTTCCTGCTCCAACTGGCGGACAAATGGCGTACATCGATTTCGGCATGATGGATCAGCTTGAAGAAGAAGCCAAAGAAACGCTTGTCGATGCGGTCGTTCACTTAATCAATAAAGATTACGTCGATCTCGCTCACGACTTCGTTAAACTCGGCTTCCTTGCACCCGGAACCGATATTTACCCGATCGTACCCGCCCTCGAAGCTGTCCTCGGTGACATCATGGGCGAAAGTGTCGCGAACTTCAACTTCAAAACAATTACCGATCGCTTTAGCGAATTAATGTACGAATACCCCTTCCGGGTTCCAGCAAAATTCGCTCTGATTATCCGATCGATCGTGACTCAAGAAGGGTTAGCCCTGACGCTTGATCCGAATTTCAAAATCGTTGAAATTGCCTATCCGTATGTTGCCCGTCGCTTACTCACTGGCGAATCTCCTCGACTACGTCGTCGCCTAATCGAAGTTCTGTTTAAAGACGGCAAATTTCAGTGGCATCGCTTAGAGAACATGATTGCGATCGCTCGATCTGATTCGAGTTTCGACCTTCTTCCGACCGCTCAACTCGGTTTACAATATTTACTCTCCGATGAAGGTCAATTTCTCCGTCGCCAATTGCTGATTGCTTTAACCGAAGACGATCGCTTACACACCGAAGAAGTCCAACGTCTCTGGCAACTGGTCAAAGACGACATCAAACCTGCACGACTCGTAACGGCTGCATTAGGCGCAATTGCAGAAATTTCTCCCGCTGCTGCCTTGATCCCGACTGTTTCTTCTTTGACGGGGATCAAGCTAGAACGGTAGGATATGGGGACGAAATCCTCAACCCCAAAACATCGATCGTGCAATACTTTTTTCCTCAACCTCCTTACCTGCTGCTCATTGCTGGACTGTTGGCGAGTATTGCCTCCGGACTCGCATTTGAAGCGGTCTTAAAACAATCCGTAAAAGACTGGAACGAAAATAAATCGACTCGCAGCCTTGCCAATATGCGGGGTCTCTCCCTCTTTACTCCATTTCTCGGAATGGCAGGCGGCGCATTTTTCTTTCTTGGTGCAGGTGTTGAAATCTTCGGCATCCCCACCGCATTTGCGTATGGCGTTTCATTGCCTTTAACGATCGGGACTGCATGGCTCGTTTGGTGGCAGTTGGGTAAGATCCTCTCTCAAATCGAACAAGGCGGCTCAGCCGCTCTCGACCTCGATTCTTGGGGTTAACACTCAGAAACTTTTCTCAGCCCCGTTGGTTCAAAAATAGCCAACGGGGTTTAATTTGTTTAAATTTCCAGTATTCTCGGCATTTCTGCTTGCTCGTTTCACCTCTAGCCGCGCATCTTCTGTAAAGTTTTGTTACGCTGCTTATTTCTTCATTGTCGTAAATCTATCCCAGGATATACTCAGACAAACTTTGTTGTAACGACACATTGCTGAATCTTTGGGAGAAGAAACAATCCGTGCAAGACCATAGCAGCTTAGATCTCGAACAAGAATTAAACCGCCTCACCTGTGCGTTCGCGACCCGAAACGCTGAAATTGGCAAAGCCGTCATCGCCAACCTCAGAAGCCGCCTCACGCTCCGAGAAGTCGCAGGCATGGTAATTGTCAGCCTAGAGCGCTTAGTTTGGACTGATCAACTCGCCTTTTGCTGGGCGATCGAGCAAGTGATTCCTGGTTACGTCATGCGAGAAATCCGCCGCCTCACATCTGTTACAATCTACCGCCGTCTGATCAATCGAGGCTATCAACCTGGACACGATTTCAGCATGGACGGCAAAGGACAAGTCCTGCTTAACGAACAAGCTAAAACATCGATCTTTGCTGGATAGCCACTATAACCGGACTCGATCGCAATTTAATCGAGTCCGCATGATCTTCTTGGGCACTTTATAGAGAAGTTCTCTTTCTTCAAATTTCTCTATGTTGCCGATCGATTTCACTGTCGCCATTCGGGTATTCAACGCCGCAGATCGCCTTCCCGCACTGCTCGACCACCTTCGATCGCAGCAGCACACCGATGCCATCCGCTGGGAAGTTCTCATTGTCGATAACAACAGTACCGATCGCACCGCAGAAATCGTCCAGAACTATCAATGGCTTCCACACTCAGAACTCCGATATGTTCTAGAGCCGCAACAAGGAGCCGCGATCGCGAGAAAACGCGCAATCCAAGAAGCCAGAGGAGCGCTTATCGGCTTTCTCGATGACGATAATCTTCCTGCCCTGGATTGGGTTGAGAAAGCTTACCAATTTGGACAAGCTCACCCCGAAGCAGGCGCATTTGGGAGCCGGATCATTCCAGATTACGAAGTCGAGCCGCCACAGAACTTCGATCGCATTGCTCACTATCTGCCGACAATGCTTCGCAAAGAATCTTTCCGGTACGACACTCACCTTCGAGGAATGCCTGTCGGTGCAGGTCTAGTGATTCGGCGGCAGATTTGGCTCAATCATGTGAGCGGGACTCAAATTATTCAAGGTCCGGTGGGTCGCGGATTTGCGCTCAAAGGTGAAGAAACCGAGGCACTGTGGAAAATCAAATCCGCGAACTGGGAGATTTGGTACAACGCGGAAATGTCGATCGTGCACAAGATTCCTAAGTGGCGTTTGGAAGCAGCCTACCTGCTGAATTTCCTTAAAGTCATTGGATTGAGCCAACATCGCTTCAGAATGCTGCGATATCGACCGTGGCAACGTCCCTTCGTCTTTCCTCTGCTATTCTTCAACGATGTAAAGAAAATTGCGTCCCATCAATTGAAGCATTGGAATTCTAACGATTTGATCGCGGCTTGCGAATTGCAATTCTTTATTGGGAGGTTGTGTAGCCCGTTCTATATTTGGAGCCAACTTTTAGCAACAAAGAAAGCGATCAAGTAAATGGGTCTCTAGTTCCAGAAGAACTTTATTCACTCAGATTATCGATCTAAGCCTTGACCTTTTTTCTCAATTGCCCTATCTTTCCTATTGAGAAGAAGTTTCAACAACTATCAAACTTCTTCAAACAATAAACCTCTTCCCTTTAGTTCTTGTGCTGGGACTATCTACCCATCTTGAACATCAGAGAAGAGGCAATTTGTTCTGCAAAACTTAACGTCTTTCTAAGGAGAAGCTCACACAGTAGAAACCAATTGCTTGCCTAAATCTTGAGGCTATCAGGCGCGAGGAAGTGACCGATATGGAACGCCCGATCTTCAGTTGCTAGCAGAATCTTTTCGAGTAAATATCGAGTTGCTCGATCGCCCAAACTCTCTGCTTGCGATGCCTGTTGCCGCAACAATTCGATTACCGCTTGTTCGCCCACTAAGTCATGTTCCAACATCGATCGACAACTGTAAGCCCCATCCGGTTCCGGTGCAAAACAGCACAATTCAGCCAGCTTAGAAAAGCTTGCAACAGGAACGCCGCCCAATCCTTCCAGTCGCTCGCCGATTTCATGGGCATGTTCTTGAACTGCTTCGTAACTTTCCTGGAAGAATTCATGCAAAGAGTAAAATTCCGCCCCTTCAACTACAAAGTGATGCTTTTGATACTGCAAATACAGCGCCTGAAAACTAGCCAACAGAGCATTTAACCCTTCACAAACGGGTTCAGTAACAGTGCGCTCTAGAGAGATCGGGTTATCAACAATTTGACCAAAGGGGCGCATCAGAACGTTAGTCTCAGCCATTCTCTTCTCCTGATCACTCAATGGACTCGGTACAAAAGGTACAACACCTGAAAAGCTGAATAATCCCTCTTTTGCGAGAGTTATTCAGTCAAATTAATTTGAGTCTTGCTTACTCAGATTGACTCATATTTTCCATAAGAGCGCAAGTTTTGATCGAGGTTTCTTAACGGTTTTATCCACAATAACTGAGAATTTATCTTGCTTTATTTATGTTAGGAAATGGCAACTTTATTTAAGATCTAGTCCCTGTAAAGAAGCGCTGCACAACTTTGTAATGAAATGCCCTAAGTGTGGTTCTACTCATATCAATAAAAATGGTCACTGCCGAGGTAAGCAGAATTACCGCTGTAAAGTTTGTGGTCGTCAGTTCGTCGAATCTCGCTCAGCTAGGGGATATTCAGAGGATGCGAAACAGATATGCTTAAAAATGTATCGCGACGGAATCGGATTTCGAGCGATCGAGCGTGCGACCGGGATCAGTCACAATACGATCATTAATTGGGTGAAGCAATCCGAATCTGAGTCAGCCGCCTCTGATATTGAAGAACATCCTGACGAAACTGTGCAGTCTTTAACACGAATAAACTGCTCAATTCAAACTTATTGAAAATGATTCTTTATTGGAAACAGCGGCATGAATTTTGATCCCATCTCAGACCCGATTCAATTCACCATTAATAGCTGTCATCGCTGGCAAATTTATCGCCGCCTCTGTGAATTGGGAATTTCCTGTACTTGTGCTGCCTATCAACCGCTGACGGTTCAGATCAACAGCCCGATCGCATTTATCCAATTCTGGAGCGTGATGCGACAAGCCACAATTCCACGTCCCATTCTTGCTGAGAGTCTAGAACGCTGCTGGAAATATCGCTCTTAAGCATTTTCTAACGTCGCCAAAACTCGCTTCAGTTCGAGTAGAAAAATCGCCAAGGTCGCTTTTCCTTGCGGCAACACGACAACCTGACTCGCAATACTGAGCGGATGACCTTGACGATAAGGAGCAGGCAACTGTCGAATGGTCGCTGCTTCAACTTCGATCAAATCCGGTGGCGCATCAACTCGAATCGCACAGAGTTCCGTCCCAACCTTCGCAACCACTAAGAAATCACTTTCGGGTGTGTTGTGTCCTTGATTGAGGCTCAACTGCGATCGCAAATTCAAGACCGAAATCGTCTGCTGTCCCAACGGCAATAATTCAAGCACTTCCGAAGTTTGCCCTTTTAGTTCATCTGGACAATTCACGACGCGCAGAATTTGATCGAGCGGTAAACCCAATCGGTAGCCTGCGATCGCAAACACGATCAACCGAACCATTTCTTTCTGAGTTGAAGTCTGAGACCGATTCATGACTGAATTCATTGCGCCACCTTCTCTTCAATCAATTGATTCACAAACTGAACTAACTCCGTCTGGTCAAACGGTTTTGTGAGATATCCCGCTGCGCCTAATTGTTTTGCTAACTGCTGATGCTTTTCGTTGCTGCGAGAAGTCAACATAATCACCGGAACCTGAGTGAGTTGGGCTTCCTGCTCGTACCGCATCAGAAACTCAAATCCGTTCAATCTTGGCATTTCGACATCACAAGTAATCAATTCGACTTCAGGATGTCGCTGTAATTGTGCGATCGCATCCAGTCCATCTTTCGCCTGAATCACTTGATAGCCAGCGCTGTCTAATGTTGCTGCCACCACTTGCCGCACTGTCATCGAATCATCAACGACCAAAACGGTTCGAGTCGATCGCGTGACTGATTGCGGGGAAACAGGCACAAAACTAGACTTGGTATGATTCTGTTCGATTAGTGCGACTGCATCAATCGCTAACAGCGATCGACTATCTCCCAACACACTACAGCCGTATACATAGCTTGGAGGTGCGATCGCGCTTCCCACAGGTCGCAGAACGAGTTCTTGTTCACCTAAAACGCGATCGACTTCAATTCCAATCCAACCTTTCTGATGTTTGAGAATCAGTATCGAGGAAGTCAAAGTTGGAGTCGTCTCGAACTTTTCAGTCCCCGTGGATTGCATTCCTGCTAACCAATTGGTATAAGTAACCGCCTGAGACAGCGAATGAATACGAACACTATGCTCTTCACCTTCAAAGTGCCAGCGCAAAACTCGCTGATTGCCAATCTGTTCGATTTCTGTCGCGTTCGGTGATACAATTCGAGCGACTTCCTCAGAAACCAAACCGTAGATTGCTTGCCCTGCTTGGCACACTAATAATCGCGCACTAATCAACGTAAGGGGTAATTGCATCGAGAATGTTGTGCCTTGATTCGGAACTGAGGTAACAGTCACGTTGCCTTGAATCGCTCTGATTTGCGATCGCACGACATCCAGCCCAACACCTCGACCCGATAAATCCGTCACGCTTTTAGAAGTCGAGAATCCTGATTCAAACAGCAAATTCAACAATTCAGCTTCAGAAAAATGCTCGACTTGATTCGACGCTAATCGCTGTTGTTCAAACCCACGTTGGCAGATCGCTTGTAAATCTAGACCACGCCCATCATCGCTGACTTCTACAAACGTCCGATTTCCTTGTTGATAAGCTCGAATTTCAATTTCGCCGATCGGCTTTCCTTGTGTTTGTCGATCGCTATCTGATTCAATTCCATGATCAAACGCATTCCGAACTAAGTGCAGCAGGGGATCATAAAGCTTTTCAGCCAATGCTTTATCCACCATTACTTGAGTGCCAACTAGCTTTAGATTGACAGTCTTACCATGCGTTTCGCTAAGTTGTTGAATCACGGCTGGGAAGCGGTTCAGGATCGTTCCGATCGGCATCATCCGAACCGCCATTAAATCATCGCGCAGATTCGTTAACAGTCGTCCTTGTTTACCTCGTGCTAATCGGGACTCTCGCGCCAAGAAATCAATTGCTTCTGCGGACGTTTCCAGTTGTTCAGCTTCAGTTAACGCAGTTTGTAATAGCAAGTGAAGCTCATTGTATCGATCGAGTTCCAGTGAATCAAATCGCTGTTTTAACTCATCTCCCGCTGTCAAATTCCGATTTGCCAAACGCTCTGGAGCGATAAATGCCCAATCTCTTAATTGCGTTAAGACTTGCTGATGATGATTTAATCGATCGAGCAATTCCGCCATCATCACTTGAAGCCGTTCGTCTTGTAGTGATTGCTGGTTTTGATGAATGAGCAATTCACTGGTAATAAAACTCAGCGATTCTAAATGCGTTAAGTTAACCCGAACCGTATCTTGAACCGTTGGTTTTTGAGGAGTGACTTGCGGCGGTGGTTCGATCGCTTGAAGTGTCGGACTTGGTGAATCAGGCTGAGAGGAGGGCGCATCCCACAGTTCAAATCCTAAATCTGTATCATCAGATGATTCTTCAAGTGACTCAAATTGAGTGGCTAAGGCTTCGAGTTCAGGATCGATGACGAATGGATCATTCACCTCTGGGACAGACTGAACGGGCATAGCTTCTGGAAGTTTAGGAGACTCGATCGGTGAACGTCGAAAGAATCCTTTCAATCGCGCCCAAGTACTCTGCTTACCCGAAGACTCCACTCGATTTGATTTCTGCGATCCTGCAAGTTGTTTGAGTGCTGCTGACACTTCACCGCCTGAAGTTCGATCGCCTTTCAGTACCGCGATTTGTCCTTGTCGAAAATCTGCAAGTGCCGCCTGAGCGATTTCAACGACTCGATCTGGATTGCGTTTGAGTGCCTTCATCGTCGTATGAGCGATTGCACCAAATCCACTCAGGTTCAGCGATTCTGCCAAACCTGCAAAGACTTCTACCTGATTTTCTAGCGTTTGAGCGATCGTGGTTGGATTCCCTTCTGAAATCGCGATCGCTAACTGTTCCAACCGCTCTCGCACTCCGGTTTCAAACAGCGATTGAACAATATCAAACCCTAATTCCGCTGAAGTTGGCAGTGCAGCATTCGCATCAAAATGTTTACCGAGCTTGTTCCGAATCTTAGAAAAGATCGTTTCAGCCCGATTTAACAACTCTGCATCTTGACAAGCCACACCTGCGATCGCAGTTGTCAACGGCAATCTTAAACAGTCGTAGCCTTCATACAGCAACGCCTCTAGCTCTGAATCGAGTTCGACTTCAGGCTTATACAGTGCTTTGAACACATCCTCAAACGAATGTGCGATCGACTTCATACTGTCAAATCCCACACTAGCGGCGGCTCCTTTAAGTGTATGAGCAGCTCGCATTAGTTCGTGGACTTTCGCAGCAGAGCGATCTTGACGAAGCGAGAATAGATTTTGCTCGATCGATTGCAGTAAATCTTGAGCTTCCGTCAGAAAATACGAGTAGGTTTGTTCACGGAGTTTAGGGTCAGAAACCATAGGGAACTTAGAGGGCTAGATTTGGGCGGAAGATGCGATCAAGGTTAAGCCCCAGAACAATCCAGAACTTAACCTTGAATTCCCTAACTCACTTTGAACTGTCCAACACTGGTTTGCAGTTGTTGTGCGGTGCTCAGTAATTCTTGGAACGAGGAAGAGATTTGACCTGATTGAGCAGAGTTTTTGTTCGCTAACGTTGCCACATCGGTCATCGCCTGCGTCACCAGCTTAGATTGTTGTGTTTGCGCTAAGGTTGCCTGAGTAATACCATGCACTAACTGACTAATTTGTGCAGTCGCAGTCATAATCTCAGTCAACTGCTGCCGAGTTTCATTCACGAGTCCAGTTCCGCTCACAACCTGCTGAATCCCAGTATCCATAGCAGTCGCGACCGCACTCGTTTCCGACTGAATCTCTTGTGCGAGCTTTTCAATTTCACGAGTTGCTTCTGCGGATTGTCTTGCTAGCGATCGCACTTCGTCTGCAACCACGGTAAATCCACGTCCGTACTCTCCGGCACGAGTTGCTTCGATCGACGCATTCAACGCCAACAATTGAGTCTGGGTCGTGAAACTGCTAATCAAACTCACGACTTTCGAGATCTTCTGAGACGATTCACTCAGTCGCTTAATTTTCTTACTGGTTTCCGCCACCGTTTCCCGAATTGCCAGAATTCCATCGACCGTCCGGTTCATCGCTGCATCACCAGATCTCACGGTTTGGTTTGCCTGTTGTAGTGCGGTTTCAACCTGACGCGCATTCGCCGCCACTGCTTGCGTGGAACTAATCATCGCTTGAAGCTGATCTAGCGCACGAGTGACTTCCTGTAACTGTTCTTCTGCTTGCTGAGTAAGCTTCGTGATTGCACCGCTGCTACTCCGAGAAGTGCTCGTTACTTTCGTTGCTGTCGTTTGTACCTGCGTCACAATCTTCCGCAAACTCTGGATCGTATTGTTGTAGGCATCTGCGATCGTGCCCACTTCATTCTCAACAACAGGAACGCGAACCGTTAAATCACCAGAGAACACAGGCTTAATCGCCCCCAGCAATTGAATCACTTGCATTTGCAGTTGTTCTTTCGCGCTCTTCTCCCGTTGAGCCGCTTGCGTCAATTGTTCAGACTGCGCTTTGAGTTTTTCCAGCGAATCTACTTGTTCGAGTGCGACCCCAAGCTGTCCAGCGATCTGATTCAGCAAGATCACATCCGCCTCTTCCCAGTGACGAGTGCCGCCGTTTTGGTAGACTGCCAAAATGCCCCAAAGCTCTTGGTTTCTGAAGACAGGGACAAGGACATAAGCTCTCGCCTCAAACTTCTCCAACAGTTCAACGTGGCAAGGATCGTGACCTGCATTGTAGATATCATCGATCGCTAAACTTTCCCGGTTGCGATATCGCCCCCCTTGAGTTTCACGCAGATAAGAATCTTTCACATTGGTTCCGACCTCAGTTCCAACGAGCTTGCCCCATCCACTTGCAACGGATTCGTAGATAAAGTCACCACTCCAGTCTGGGTTAAAGCGATAGATTGCAGCACGATCGACCTTCAGAAGTTGACGAATATCTTGAGTTGTCACTTGGAAGATGGAACTGATGTCCGAAGATTGGCGCACAATGTCGATCGATTGTCGAATGCGATCGCTAACTTTTGCCAAAATCTTTTCCCGCTCTGCTTGTCGCTGAATCTGCGATAGGTATTCAGACTGCTGAATTGCAACGCCTAATTGAGCGCCTAACTGTGCCAGTAAGTTTAATTCGGACTCTTCCCAATGACGTGCAGCACTGTTCTGATAAGCCCCCATCAAGCCCCAAAGCTTTTGTCCTGAGAAGATCGGCACAATCATATATGCCTTGACTTGGAACTGTTCCAGCATCTCGATGTGGCAGGGTAGATGTCCCACTTTGTAGATGTCATCGACGACAAAGCTTTCGTTGTTCCGATACCGTCCGCCTTGAGTTTCCTGCAAATGTGTATCATCCCAAGCGGTATGCACATCAGCACCAACTAATCGCGACCAACCGGGTGCAACCGATTCTGAAACAAACGAGCCACCCCAATCTTTGTCGAAGCGATAGATTGCGATGCGATCGACCTGTAAGAATTGGCGAATTTGCTGTGCGGTTTGTCCGAAAATCGTTTCGATATCATCAAACTGGCGAATCCGCTCCAGCACAGATTTATTCACCTGGTCGATTACGCGAATGAAGTTGCGTTCTCGTGCTGCCGATTTTGTCAATTGTTCGGTCTGAGCTTCAACTTGCTTCAGATACTCCGCCTGTTGAATCGCGACCCCAAGCTGAGCACCGATTTGAATCATCAGAGTGATTTCGGACTCTTCCCAATGCCGCACCCCAGAATTTTGATAAGCTGCCAACAATCCCCACAGCTTTTCGCCTTGCATGATGGGGACGATAATGTAAGCTCTCGCTTGATAGTGTTCTAGAACCGTGAGATAGCAGGGTGAGAATCCAGCCTTGTAAACGTCGGAAACGGCTCTAAAGTTCGTCCCTTTCGTGTAGGCTCCCCCTTGAGTTTGCTGGAGGTAAGTATCAACCGATTTCGCTTTCCCAAGCGTTTTGATATCGCAATCGCTGGCATTCTCTTTGAGTGAAGCATTCTGAAGTTGCTCTTCCATGAGGGAAATCCAGCCAGGTGTGACAGATTCCGAAACGAATTCACCACTCCAATCTGAGTTAAAGCGATAGACACCGACACGATCGGTATTCAGGAACTGTCGTACTTCTTGAGTTGCAGTCTTGAAAATGGTGTTGAGGTCAAGCGAAGTCCGAATCTTATCGACCACTCGCGCCGCTGCTCGTTCTCGTTCTGCGACTTTCGAGAGTTGTTCGGTTTGCGATCGCAGTTGTTGCAAGTTTTCAGCTTGTTGAATTGCGACCCCTAGCTGAGTTCCAAGCCGGGTCATGAGTGAAACTTCAGCATCTTGCCAGTGACGAGGACCTGAATTTTGGTATGCCGCTAACAGTCCCCAAAGCTTCTGATTTCGCAGAATTGGCACAATCACATAAGATCTCGCTTGATAGCGCTCTAGCATTTCGATGTAACACGGCGAAAATCCAGCTTCATAGATATCGCTGACTGAGCGGAAAGCCGTTCCTTTCGCGAGTTTGCCACCTTGAGTTTGTTGTAGATAACTATCAGTCAAACGGGCTGATCCATTCCCCAGAGTTTTCGCACTACATTCACTGATGTTTTGTTTCAGGGTAGGATTTTCCAGTTGCTCTTGAAGCAGCGAACTCCAACCGGGTGCAGCCGATTCTGCGACAAATTCACCGCTCCAGTCTTCTTCAAAGCGATAAATACTAACTCGATCGGCTCTCAGTAACTGCCGAATTTCTTGAGTGGTGGTGCGGAAAACAGTCTCAATATCAAGCGATCGACGAATGCGGTCGATCACTTTGAAAACCGCCCGTTCTGCTTCATCTTGCTGCGCTAACTTAGTCGAAAATTCCGATTGTTGCAGATTGATGGTCAGTTCTAAACACAGTTGATGCAGCAGATTAATCTCAACTTCTTGCCAAAGTCTCGTGCGCGAACATTGATGAACGACGAGTAAGCCCCAAGCTTGACCTGACACTCGAATCGGTAAACTCAGGCTGGCTTTCACTTGAAGCTGTTCGAGTAGCTGATGTTGATAAGGCATCAAATCGACACGGTTCACATCTTCGATCACGACAACTTGATGCTTCACATAGTCTTCCGGTTGATCGAAACAGAAGCAAGTGACGGCAGGCGATTCACCCAAAGCAGGAGTCCAACCCCGTTGCAATGATTCAGCGACGATCGAGCCACTATCCTGCATTCCAAAGCGGTAAATGATTGCACGATCGACTTGTAGCGTTTCGCGGGCGACTTTGACGAACACTTTCAGCAACGCATCGAGATCAGACATCTGACGCATTTGAGCCGCGATCGCACTGAGTTGCTTGCGCTGGTAGCGGAGTTCTCTCGATGCGCCTTGCTGATTCGATTTCTTCGGCTGATTGGCAGCAAATTCAGCGACTTGACGAAAGAGATTTTGAACGTTTGGTTTGTCTAAAAGTCCGGCGCGTTTGAGTTCTGATTTTAATCCGGTCAAAGCCGTGACGACTTGCTGGATTTCTCGCCCGGTGTCCTCTGGTTCGGGGCGGCTAGAACCGTTCGTATAATCCGTTGGTTCTTGGAAGTCGATCGTAGAATCCATCCCGTTCGATTCAACGGGGGTTTCTGACAGGAAAGCAGTAAATTCTTCGAGGGTGGGTTCTGCGGAAAACATAGAGGACATATCGAGGGTGGGTTCAGTACGACGCGATGCGGACATAAGCAGGCTCCTGGAGGCTAGGGAAAATCAAAGAGAATTCAAAGGGTGAATGTGTAAAGCGGGGTCTTGAAAAATAGCCGCAGCACTTAAGACAACGCTGCGATCGTGCTTAAAATATCCTTTGATAAATGAAGAAATGGGTTGGGGAAACAAATCAGGCGAGGGTTTTAACAAGGTGTCTGGGTTGTACTCCTGGATTTCGTCAATCTCTGGAACGATGAGACCCAGAGATTTGCGACCGGATTGAATGACGATTGCACTTAGGATGGTGACTCGATCGACTTGTTGCGCGATTGCTTTAAAGCCGAGTTGCTGAGATAAATCCACCAGCCAAAGTGCTTCACCTCGCCAGTTCGACATGCCCAAAATACAGGCGCTCATCTGCGGAACTGGCAAGATGTCCGAGATGGGAATCGTCTGTACTGCTGCAATTTCTTCAACCGGAAGCAGCATCGATTGAGTCGGATCAAGCTGGAACCGGAGAAATTTTTGGAGTGGCTCGATCGCACCAGGTGGATTCAGTAACGATTCCAAGCTGGTAATCGAAGCGGTAGACAGGGGCGGTGTCGAGAATTCAGCGAGGTCAACCATTGTTAGATCACCATGAGTTGACGGATTGTGCTGAGGAGAGCGGTGGGATCAACGGGCTTGGGAAGATAAGCGTTCGCGCCCAAGAGATTGCCCCACATCATGTCCACATCGGTATCTTTGGTCGAGCAGATGACGACGGGAATTTGGCTGGTTTTGGGATCAGCTTTCAGTTCGCGGCAGAGTTCAAATCCACTTTGACCAGGCAGGATCACGTCCAGCACGATCAGATCAGGGGTTTGAGTTATCAGTTTCGTTTGTGCTTCTTCGCCACTTTGGGCACTCACCACGGTCAAACCTGCTTTTTGCAGATAGCTTGTGAGAAGCTGCATTTCGGTCATGCTATCTTCGACGACCAGAACCGTTTTCATACATTCCTCCGAGTTGAGATTGAGGGGTTATCACCGTTCAATCGTGAATGGGCAGTACCTTTCGCGCGACGGCTAACACGCGATCAGCATCGACTGGCTTGGCTAGGAATCCCGAAGATCCGACGAATTTCGCCCGAACTCGATCTATGATTCCGTCGTTGCTGGTCAAAATAACAATGGGGACGTTTTTGAAGGCGGACACTCGACGAATTTGAGCACAGATTTCGTATCCATTCGCGATCGGCATGACGAGATCGAGAAAGATTAATCCCGGTTTCTTCTCAAGCAGAGTGGGTAATGCCTGAATCGAATCTTGAATACCAACAAACTGGTAGCCCGCCTCAGTGACAATGCGTTCCATGATTTGGCACTCTCGCAGACTGTCATCGATACATGCGATCAGGGGAGCATTATTTGAGCCTGCGATCGGGGGCGAGGACACAATGCCGGAACGAGTTGTGCCAGCGTTGGGAATGCTAGGAGGATTCGGAACACCAGAGCGCACCGATCCAGACGTTGGCATACCCTCTGATGCGACTCCTGGAGGGGCAAGATCGGGAATTTTGGTCAGCGCAACCAGTCCTTTGCGGTAGAGCGGTACAAGAACGCGCGTCAGTTGGAGTAAGTCTTGCTTCATCAGCATGGCTAAATCTCGCAGGGTTCTCCGACCGTCTACGAGCGACACTAGCATTTTGTAGACTTTTTCTGGGGCGTGTTCTTGGAGTTGTTCAGGATGGCGTAGGACGGGTGCAAGGTTAGGAGAATGATCGGCAAGTCCGAGCGATCGCCAAGCATTCCATTGTTGTTGAACTTCACCGAGGAGTTGTTCTGCGTTCAAGAGTGCCAGCGATGCCTCTAACATGTCCTCAGCATCGGATTTGAACGTAACGGGTCGGGTTTCCTCTTGCTGAATAATGTCAAACAGTACATCGACGACCGTACTGCGAATGACCGCGACGGCTTGTTCTGGACTGACTTGTTGGCGTTTGACTAGGACTGCGAGCGCGTGGTAGTCCTGACAAGGAGTTTCGGTTGCTGGAAGTGCGATCGCACCTGGACTGAGTTGGGGACAGTGCTGGGTGAGATAACGATGCCAACGGCGACGAGGATGCGGTCCACCTGTTGCCCAAATGAGCCGACCCATATAGAGGTATAAGCTCCATTGCTGTCCGCTGGTGAACACATCTAACCGTCCACTGAAGTGCATCCGGCTACGAATGCCCAGTAAACCGCTCGGAGAATCGGTTGAAGAATCATCAACTAACATGCCTATTTTTCCTAGATTTAGGCTTTTATGACTTGCCCAAGAATTTTCTAGGTCTATTTTTCCCAATGGTCAAAATAAAGCTCACTTTAAAAAGAGGGAAAATAGAGTGAACTCTTCTGACCACAGAGAAAAATCGGCAATGCGAATTGTAAAGCTTTCCTAAGTTGAAAAAGTGGGTTAGTGAGGGGCAGACATTCCAGAGGCTTTCACTTTCTTGAGGAACAAAACGGCGATTCCACTAAGTAAAAGGGCGATGCCGATGAAGTAAAAAGTTGAATGCTTCAATATAGGCTTGTTGTCGGACTCGATTCGCGATCGACGTGATGAAGTGTGGTTTGACTATTCAGCACTGATATGAATGCACGAAAGATGGTTCCGAAAACACCGATCCAGATTTTGAGAGAAGTGCGATCGTTGCAATTTGCAGCAATAGTAGTCACAAGTTCTCCGTTATGAATGAGGCTGATAAGGATGAGGAGATTGAAGAATACCAAGGCGGGTGTAAATCGGAATCACCAATTGCCGAAGCGCGGGTAATTGCTGTCCGAAGAAGAGCGATCCAGCAATGCAAATGATGCCACCGATGACGAGCATATTGGATGCCCCAATTTGATTCGCTAAACTGCCAGCAATCAGATTGCCGAATGTGACCATACTCGTGAAGGCAAGCGCGTACAGACTCATGACTCGACCGCGTTTATCTTCATCAACGATCGTTTGTAAAATGGTATTGCCTGAAGTCGATTGCAGAATTAAACTCGCGCCTGCAAAGAATAGCGCAATCAGGGACAGCCAGAGCATTCTCGATTGTGAGAAAACGATAATTGCGATTCCAAACCCAGCGGGAGCGATCGCCATAATTTTCCCCAGCCCGATAACACTTCGGCGCGATCCCAGATAAAGCGCAGAACAGAGCGCACCCAGTCCCGAAGCTGCCATCAAAAATCCAAGTGTTGCGGCTCCACCTTCTAGATACTGTGTGGCAAAGATTGGAGCTAACACGGTGTAAGGCATTCCAACAAAACTGACTAAGCCAATTAATAAGAGAATGGCTCGAATCGGTGGAAATCCAAATGAATACTCAAATCCCTCTCGTAACTGACTCAATACGCCTGCTTGTGAAACTTTGATAGGAATGACTCTCGGTTTTAGTCGCATTGCAAACAAGCCCAGAATCACGGCGATATAGCTTACTGTATCGATCGCGAAACAGGCGGTTGTTCCCACTGCCGCAACAAGCAATCCCGCGATCGCAGGTCCAACGAGTCTTGCGCTATTAAAGATCGAAGAGTTGAGCGCGATCGCATTTCCCAGGTCTTCACGCTTCTCGACCAATTCCACCACAAACGATTGGCGAGTTGGCATATCGACCGCGTTCACACAACCTTGAAAGACACTAAGCGCGATGATGTACCAAATGTCGATCGCACCTGTAAACGCTAAAATCGTCAAAGCTAACGATTGCAGCATCGATAACACCTGAGTTGCAATTAGTGTATTCCGACGATTCCAGCGATCGACTAATACTCCCGCAAACGGACTCAGGACAAAATTAGGAATCTGTTGAGCAAAGCCAACAACACCCAACATCAATGCAGAGTCTGTCAGGTTGTAAACTAGCCAGATCACCGCTGTTTGAGTCATCCAGGTTCCGATCAGCGACAAACCTTGACCTGAGAAAAACAGGCGGTAATTACGCGATCGTAGAGCACGGAATACAGCAGGCGATCGGAATGGCATCGCTCAGTCCTCTAGACAGAATCTTCAGTATACGAACCAGTTTTTGGCTCGTGTACTCTCTAGAGAAAGAAGTCCCTCCCTGAATCAATGCCAGAGAGGGCGTTCGACAGAGTGACAACGGAAGTTAGAAACTGAACTGCGTTCGGACGTTACCCACGAAAACAGTCGGATTGCTATCGAAGTTGTTCGGGTTAAAGATCGCGTAGAACGAAGGCACGATCGCTAAGTTGCGATTCACGGGATAGAAGTAAGAAGCTTCTACTTCGTACTGCGTTCCACCGTCACCATTCCCGGACAATAGAAATTGACGACCGCTCAAGTACTGATGCGGCACTAAGAACGAAAGTACACCTAATGCACCTTTCTTACCCAGATCTGGGAAGCCAAGCCCGACTTGAAAGGATTGGACGCGAACAGATCCATCTGCTCTTCCTGGAGTCGCGGGATTAATTTCGGTGCGCCCGTAAGAATAGCGACCAAAGACCCCAAACTGCGGCGTAATCAACCAATCGAAGTTTGCCACGATCGCGTCTGCGGTCGAATCGCGCAATCTGCCACCGAAGCCATCATCTAAATAGCCATAAGGAACAGGTTCACCTACTCCGCCACCAATGAAGCCGTTATAGGGGAACAGATTCGATCGTGTATACAAGAAACGGAAATTAAACGCGGAACTGGGAGAATAAGCAAGTTCAGCACTGATCGTGTTCGTGCTGCGAAAGAGTCCTCGATTTGGATTGCTTGAGGTATTGAATCCAGCAGCAGGGTTGAGAAATTCGGTGTTCTCCGCCAAATATGCGGCAGTCAGGCGGAATTGTGGTGTGATGTTCCAAATCACAACAGCACCGGAACCGCGATCGACCGCGTTTGCGAGGGTACTACCACTTGAGTTAAAGCTGCTGGCTCCAGTTAAGAAGAAAGTAAAGCGATTTTGATCAAAGTAGCGGTAGAAGTTGAGACGCGGACCAAATGCCACTCGTACCGAATCATTTAGCGGGAACGAGTAGAACAGTTCACGCACCGCAACCGTACTTGTCCCAACTACACCTGTTTGATCCGTAATTGGAACGCCCCATGAATTAAAGAATCCTGAAGATACAAGCTCGTTGGCGGGGGAGTTGCCGTTTCCAGAAACTAACTGTGTGACTAACTGATCTCTTCCGGTGAACGAAGTCGTCAAGTTGAGGAATGTGTAGTAGCTGAAGGTTACGTTCGGCGTTCTGGTGCGTACCACCCGCGACGGGACACCCCCCACTCGTGCAGGAGGAATAAATGCGCTACTGCCCCCTGCTGCCGGACTCCGCTCAGTTGTGATGTCACCTGTTGGAAATGCTCCGGTTAAGTTAAACCATACATTTCCGGTTAGCTTTGTGGTCGTTGAGAATTGCTGTCTTTCTAGCGTGGTTGCTCTTGCTTCTAGAGAGTCTACTCGTCCGCGCAGTGTTGCTAATTCCGCTGCGAATTGCTCTTGAAGCTTTTGGAGGGTGTCTAAATCTTCTTTCTTAACAAGGTCAGAGGTCGCAGCAGCGATTAGCTCATTCACTCGATCGAGACAAGCATTCAATCCAGCCGCGAACTCGAAGCGGGTTAAAGCACGATTGCCCCGATACGTTCGGTCAGGATAACCCGCGATGCAGCCATACCGTTCCACTAAGGATTGCAGTGCCTGAAATGCCCAATCGGTTGGTCTGACATCAGAAAGCTGTGACACCGAAGTGACTTGGCTCATTCCAGCGGCAGGCTTTTTCGCTTCAGATGCGCTCAGTTCCGAAACAGACATCACACGCTGCATTCCGCTAGCAGGTTTAACCGAAGCATCGGATAGCTCGATCGAGGTCGGCTCAGCGGCTTTCGGACTTTCTTTAGTCTTTGTCGTGTCCAGCGATTCAATCGGGGTACTCTCTTGCTGTATGTCGATCGCAGATTCCGCTACTGCAACAGACACTAGCCCAAGACTTGCTGCTAATGCAGCGGCAGGGGCTAACAATAGCCGCTTACTCATAACTTCCATTCACTCCTCTTCACGCCGGAGCGTATCCGGTATACGAAAACACTCTCAACTAATACAATCTGAATTCTGGAATGTTCTGTAGTGTTGTATACACTCTACTTCTTAAGGTAGATGCGTCTTCTGAACGATCGCTAAAGTATTTCCGGGCTTGCGGATTCTTTGGGAAACTGTTGCTCAAGTGCTTGGATCTCTTCGACCACACGGTCTTTGCTGGATATTAAGTGATACTGAATCGCCTGCATTGCAGCAAGCGCATCCCGTTTCCTAACCGCTTCGAGAATTCGACGGTGTTCGCCTCGAATCTCTAATACATTGGGGTTATGTTCGATCGTTCTCAGTCGCAGAAGGGACATCTTATCAAACACCTGATCCAAGATTTGTACGAGCCAGGTATTGTCCGAACTTTCTGCTAACAATCGATGAAATTGGTAATCCAGATGCAAGAGTTGGTAAGGCGTTAGCGAATGAGAGGAGTTCAGAATTGCTCGTTCCGCTTGCTGCAAGGTTGCTTCAATCTGCTCGATCTGCTCAGGAGTTGCCATGCGACAAGCCGCAGACACGGAGAGTTGCTCTAGCGCAATGCGGCAATCGTAAAGTTGGATGGCATCATCGATCGACAAGAGCGCCACTCGCATCGCACCCTGAGCATCAATGGTGACGAGATGATCACGCTGGAGCAGTCGTAAGGCTTCTCGAATCGGAGTGCGGCTCACTTGAAGCTGTTCAGCAAGCTGCGTTTCGATCAAGCGACTTCCGGCTGCAAGTTCACCGGACAAGATCGCAGTTCGCAGCATCTCGTAGGTTTGTTCGTGTAACAGTTGGGAGCGTTGCAGCGATCGAGCAGAGAGCATCAAAGAAATATCCTCAACAGCGTTGACAAGCAATCAGGGGACGGAGCGTTCGTATAGAAAGCTATCAATACTTTGCTGAAATTACCTTAGACCTTGGAATTGACTGCGATCGAGATTCCTGATGAACTAAATTATGAGAACAGTTCGAGTTGCCCGAACCACCTGACTTCCCGCAAATCTTACACCGGATTGTCCCTCTGATTGCATTCTATCTTTTCGCATCAGAAGCGCTTGAAACCGGAGGATTTCTACTCCTTAAGAAAGGTTTAAGCGAGTATCTGAAGATACAGAAACCATGATAAATCATCACAATAATGCTTTAGGGGAGAGTGCTGTATTCCGTATACGAAACGACACAATGAGCTTTTGGTACTGCCTAACTTTGTGCCTTGGTACTGTACGTGCTGCTTCGCAATCGACTAGAAGCAGCTCTCTTGCAAACCCTACACCTTCTTTTTCTGTTAGTTGATCGTCCCTCGATCGACGATTTTTGCTTCTGGAGAATCACTGTGAAAAAAGTATCAAAGCGACTTTCAAGTTTAGCTCTCATTGCCACTTCAATCCTTATTTTCGGTGGGTGTAATCAGCAAACACCGACCACCGCAGCAGGCGGCGATACATCAGCAGGCGGGGCAACTTCTAGTCCTGCCTCCAACACTCAAGGACTGAAGAATGTCCGAGTGCAGCTTTCGTTTTTGAAGCAAAGTTTAGATGCGCCGTTGATCTTGGCGATGAAGAACGGGCATTTTGCGAAAGAAGGCTTAAATGTGACGTATGAGCGCGGATTCGGGAATGCAGACACAATTAGCAAACTCGGAACTGGAAAATTTGATTTGTCCTTCAGCGACATGTACAACGCGCTGGAGTTTAACGAGAAAAACCCGAACGATCGAGTAATTGCTGTTGCAGTGACTCAGAACAAAGCCCCGTTTGCCATCCTCACTTTGAAAGATAAGGGAATCAATTCGCCCAAAGATTTAAACGGTAGAAAGCTGGGTGCACCTGCGGGCGACGGACCTCGTAAGCTTTTCCCGGTGTTTGCAAAGCAAGTTGGCGTTGATCCGAACTCGGTTCAGTGGACAACAATGGAGCCAAGATTGCGGGAAAGTTTCTTGCTGCAAGGACAAGTCGATGCAATCAGTGGATTTGCAACCTCAGCCCTTCCCGGATTGCTCAAAGGTGGAAAGAAACCTGAAGATGTCAACATCTTCTACTACACCGACAATGGTTTGGAATTCTATGGCAACACAATCCTAGCGAAGGCGAGCTTTGTTGAGCAAAATCCTGACACGGTGAGAGCGTTTGTCAGAGCTTACATGCGTGGGATGCAAGATACATTAAGAGACCCAACAGCGGCGCTCGATGCAGTCATGGCTTCCGATGACTCGAAACTGATGGATCGTGAAGCGGAAAGGGTGCGTTTGCAGATCGCACTCGAACGAATGCTGGTGACTCCTGAAGTCGAAAAGAACGGGTTGGGCGCGATCGATACAGCACGATTGGAGCAAACCTTGAAGCAGACGGCTGAAGGATTTGGACTGAAGGCAACACCCGCCGTCGGCGATATCTTCACTGATCAGTTCTTGCCCCCGAAAGAAGAACGGGCACTGCCAACCGATCGTAAACCGCTGTCATAAGACTTCTCTGGGCTAAGCAATTCGCTTAGCCCCTTGTTTATCCACCTTACTTTCCCAGAAAAAACTATGGTTCAGCCTCGCATCGATTCTATGTCGATCGACTCTGACATTCAGGGCGGAGAACCGCTGTTAGAGTTCGACAAAGTGGGTCTAGAGTATCCGTTTGAAGGCTCAATGCGCCGAATTATTCAGGAAGTTAGCCTCTCAATTCAACCCGGTGAGTTTGTGTCGTTTGTGGGTCCTTCCGGGTGTGGAAAGACTTCGATTCTCCGAATGGTGTCGGGATTGAGTCCGGCTCCGATCGGAGAAATTCGCTATCGGGGAACGCCGATTAAAAAGCCGCTTCGCAATACGGGGATCGCGTTCCAGAATCCGGTGATGTTGCCGTGGCGCAATACGATCGATAATGTGATGCTGCCGCTCGAAATCGTGGAGCCGTATAAGAAAGATTTTCGTCAGCGTAAAGGCGAGTATGTTCGCATGGCGCAGGATCTCTTAGCAACGGTGCGATTGCAGGATTTTCAGAAGCAGTATCCGTGGCAGTTGTCGGGCGGGATGCGGCAGCGGGCATCGTTGTGTCGATCGCTGATTCATAGTCCAGAAATTCTCTTGTTAGATGAACCGTTCGGTGCGCTGGATGCGTTTACTCGCGAAGAAATGTGGGGAATGCTGCAAAACCTTTGGATGCGGGTGAAGTGTGTTGGGATTCTGATTACTCACGACTTGCGGGAAGCGGTGTTTTTGTCGGATACGGTTTACGTCATGGGTCCGCGTCCGAGTTCGATCATCTATAAAGTCAAAATCGAGCTACCGCGTCCGAGAACTTTAGAGATGGAATTGAGCGACGAGTTTAATCACTACTTCGCCAGCATTCGCCAGCACATTCATCACAACTAACTATGGAAAAGTTTCTCAAGACAAAATCGGCTGCCTTTGTGTTGCCGTTTGTTGCAACAGTTCTGCTCTTTGTATTGTGGGAATTGGCGGTGATCATCTTTAGGATTCCGCCGTTCAATTTGCCTGCTCCGACCAACGTTCTGAATGCGTTGATCAATTTTGCGCCTCAGTTGACTGTGAACGCACTGCGAACCCTTTGGACAACGATGTTGGGGTTTGTAATAGCGGTGGTGGTTGGGGTCGTTCTGGGATTTGTGATCGGTTATTCTAAAGCGGCTTATCTCACGCTGTATCCGTTGTTGGTCGCGTTTAATACGATTCCGAAAGCGGCGTTGGTTCCATTGTTAGCGATTTGGTTTGGGGCGAATGAGATTCCAGCAACACTGACGGCGTTTTTGCTGGCGTTTTTCCCGATCGCGGTTAACGTAGCACTCGGTTTAGATACGGTTGAGCCGGAGATGAAGGATGTATTGACGGCGCTGGGAGCTTCACAGGTTGAGACATTTCAGAAAGTGGGATGGCCGCATACCCTGCCTTATATTTTTGCATCCTTGAAGATTGCGGCTTCGTTTGCGTTCATTGGTACAGTGATTTCTGAATCGGTTGCCTCGAATGCGGGATTAGGATTTTTGATTGTGCAGGCGACAGCGGATTTTAATGTTCCGTTAGCATTCGCAGCACTGTTGATTCTAGCGTTGATGGGTGTATTACTCTACTGCTTCTTTATCTTGGTGGAGAAGAAGGTCATTTACTGGGCGCGTTAAGTATTTTGAAATCAGAGAAAGCGGTGAAGGTTTGATGATCCTCACCGCTTTTTTGTTTGTTGTATGTTTTGTGCCCTGGCGAATGGAATTCGCTGCTATACAAACAAAGTCCGCCGAAGCAAGCTAAGCAATTAGTTTGCTGGAATGTTGGCGGGAGTCGATCGAGCTAACGGAGTCCAAACGTTTTCGCCATTCACATAACCGACTTCAGCGATATAAGTGCGATCGCTTAACGGAATCGGCACGTCGCACGAAAGCGCCATCTCATCAATGTCATGCTGTTCATAGCGAGCAGGTAGACGAGTTCCGCCATCGGTGACATCGTACAGACGTAACACCAAATTATCGCCAGAATTACGATCGATTCGCGATCGCAGCGATCGAGGCAGATCCCAAGTCGCATACGCCCAGCGTGAATTCCGAGGAGTCAGGACTAAGCGACCTTCACCCAACTCGGTCGGCATCGAAGGTATAACAGTTTCACCCGTCATAAACGGATTAATCTCAGTCGTGGGTGGATTAATCTGAGTCGTTTCGCCTGTGGTAAACGAGGAAGTTTCGGTCGGGGTAAACGAGGGAGTGTCGATCGGAGTTGTCGTCTCAGAATTGCGACCCGAAACGAACGACCAAGCAGCGGCTCCTGCTCCGGCAGCAGCAGCGGCTCCTCCCGCAACAGCGGCTCCTCCTGCTTGCGTGACATCGTTTGTCGTATCACCGACGCGATGGGTAATCCGTTGGAACCAGCTTGGGGATTGCTCTTCTGGAGTGGGTTCAGGAGTCGGTTCGACTTCAGTATCACGATCGCCCGACAAGAACGATTTTGCTGAATCGACCGCACCCGTCGCAGCAGCGGCTCCCCCAGCGACAGCGGCTCCTCCTGCTTTTGCAACATTGCCCAAAAAGGAGTTACCCGATGAAGCAGGAACGCGGACATGAGACGATCGCGCTAAACTCAGCCATTCGTTGTCATGCGTGAGATAACCGAGTTCTGCCAGATAATCGCGATCGGGAAGTGCGATCGGGAGTCGCTGGCGCTGGGTCAGTTCATCACACTCGAATTGCTGAACGCTGTGAGCGGGTTGCTGTGCTAAATCGATATCGGTGACATCGTACAGGCGTAGCGCTAATTTTTCTCCGCCTTGTTGTTTCATCGCTTGCCGATCTTCGGTTGGGATATCCCAAAACGCTTCGACTTCTTGAGAACTGCGCGATTTGAGGACGACTTTGCTCTTACGATCGCGATTCAATGCCCAACCTGCGGCTCCTGCTGCGGCTCCTCCGGCTAATGCGGCTCCGCCTAAGTTGCCGAATGGATTCGACTGACCGACAGTGCCGACATTCGGATCGAGGTCGAGATTGCCAAGCTCAGTGCTCTCGGTGTTCCAGTCTAAGCGGGTATCGGGAGCATCGATCGTGGTGGAATAGTCGCCGTTCGTTTGAATCGGATCGTATCCGCCTTCAACATACGGAGCGCCACCGACTGCAAGGTTATCACGATCGTCGGAATATCCGGGGGCGCTAAAGGTTCCAGTTGCATTACGATCGCGGCGATGTCGTCGTCCACCTGCCAGCATCCAGAGCAAGGCTGCACCCGAACCGATCGGTAAGAGCCACCAAAGCCAATTCGGGAGTCCAGTGCCCGTGTCCGCTGCGGCTCCACTTGGATTATCACCGGGGAACAGGAAGGCTAAAGGATTCCCGCCGCCTGCTTGAGAACTGCCGCCCTGCTGGTTTTCGCCGCCTTGGGGATTGGCTTTGGTGATGGTCTGACCGCTATCGGATTTCTTAGCGATCGCTGCGCCGTCTTTTGCTGGAGTGCTATCTTTTGCGGTGGTTGTTGCGGGTTTAGCAGGTGCGGGTTTTGCTGCGGTCGTGGGTTTTGTGGCAGCAGCGAACGGTTCAATGATGCCGGATTTAGCGATCGCGCTTTGTCCGGTTTCAGTGGTCGCTAATCCTAAGAAGGCTTGAACGGCTGGATTGGCGGCATCTTTGTAGACGTAGTAGAGTGCCTGCGAGAACGGATAGCGAGGATCAGTCGGTTGCGTTCCGTGCATCGTCACAGTTTTTACGCCTTTTAGTCCTCTGACTTGACTGGCAGTGGCATAACTGATTCCGTTATTTCCGAGATTTGATGCCATTGCTTCGGTCGTGTCTTCGTTCAGTTTGACCGCGTTTGCGCCTGTGGCAAATTTGGCTTGTCTGAAGACGGGATAGCTCTTGAACGCTTCGCGGGTATCGCTGCTGTCGGGTCGATCGACGAATTTAATCGGAACGTTCGGACCGCCAACTTGTGACCAGTTTGTGATTTCACCTCGGAAGATGCGGGCGAATTGCTCGATCGTCAAACTGCGATTAAACGGATTATTTGCGCCAATGACGATCGCAATTTTGTCGCGTCCGACGGGGGCAATTTTCAAGCCTTGTGCTTTTTCTTGGTCATTCAGCGGGCGACCGATCGCAGCGAGATCTGCCTGTCCGCTCAGAACCGCTTGAATTCCGGCAGGAACGCCATTGGAAGCGGTATTGACTTGAGTTTGCGGAAATTGCTGTTCAAAGCGTTTTTCTAAAATCGAATTCACTGCTGCCATGCTGACAGAGCCATCGATGCGGACATTCGTGCCTTGGGGAACTGAATCGGGGAGTTTGAAAGCCGTCTGCGCTCGAACCAATTGCACTTCCGCAACGGCAACACCCGTGAGGAGAAGCGCGAGACCGACTGTGGAGGAGTAACTTTTATGCACCATAATTTTTGTCACCGTAGGAGCAAAAACTTTTTTACATCGTTGAAGTCTAGAAGACAAGTGCAATCGGATACGGATTACAGGTCGTCATTGGAACAGCGGTGTGAAAGGCAACACGTTGGGCAGCGATCGCACGTATCCCAGAGAATGAAACAACTGATGATTACAATACGGCGAATCGTCGGAATTTGATCGGTCGTTAAGACTTTATTAATCAATGTGAGAAAATAGAGCGGCTAAATTTAATCGATCGAGTCAAATACAGATGACTTATTCTGTTACGAAATCAGCGGAATCAAGCTATAAGAATGCGTTCAAGGCACAGGTGCGATCGTATTTCGATCGCATTGCGGCTGATCTCGATGGTTGGAACCAACGCAACCGCTATTACTATCAAGATCTCGATCGCTTCCATCGGTTTTTTATCCCACCCGGTAGCCGCGTTTTAGAAGTAGGCTGCGGAACAGGAAGCTTACTCGCTGCGCTCGATCCAGCAGTTGGGGTTGGGATTGATTTTTCTCGATCGATGGTCAATTTAGCACAGGCAAAATACCCACATTTACGGTTTTATTGTGTCGATGCGGAGACGCTAAGTCCGGAGGATTTGCCAGAAACGCAGTTCGATTTTATTGTCCTTTCTGGGGTGTTAGGGCACTTGAGTGATGTGCAGCAAGTTTTGGCAAATTTACAGCCGTTTTGTCATGCTCGATCGCGGGTCATTTTGACGTTTCACAATTTTTTGTGGCAGCCTTTGTTGCAGTTTGCCGAGAAAATTGGGCAGCGTCGTCCACAACCGCCGCAAAGTTGGTTATCGATGGATGATGTGCTGAATTTGCTTCAGATTACGGGGTACTTACCACTGCGATCGAGTCGTCGGTTCTTATGTCCAAAACGGATTCCGCTGATTGCACCGTTGTTGAATCGGGGGTTGGCGCATCTTCCGATTTTGAATCATTTTTGCTTGACCAATTACATTGTGGCGAAACCGTTGGGAGTGCCTGAAGCGAATCAATATTCTTGTTCGGTGATTGTGCCTGCTCGAAATGAAGCGGGGAATATTCGAGGCGCGATCGAGCGATTACCCCAACTCGGAAGTCACACCGAAGTCATCTTCGTGGAAGGACATTCGCGTGATGAGACTTGGGACGAAATTCAGCGGGTTGTTCAGGAAGGGCATCCGAAATTTACATTGAAAGCCTTTCAGCAGACTGGGAAAGGGAAAGCCGACGCGGTGCGACTGGGGTTTGCAGAGGCGACGGGTGATATTTTGATGATTCTTGATGCGGATTTGACTGTTCAGCCGGAAGATTTGCCGCATTTTTATGAAGTGATATCGAGCGATCGAGGGGAATTCGTCAACGGATCGCGATTGGTGTATCCGCGATCGGGAAAAGCAATGCCTTGGTTGAATAACTGGGCGAATAAGTTTTTTAGCTTAATGTTCTCTTTTTTATTAGGGCAGTCGATTAAAGACACGCTCTGTGGCACAAAAGTATTGCGACGCAGCGATTACGAGAAAATTGCAGCGGGACGGAGCTACTTTGGCGATTTTGATCCGTTTGGCGATTTTGATCTTTTATTCGGTGCAACAAAGTTAGGATTACACCTCGTCGATGTGCCTGTGCGATATCAGCCTCGGACTTATGGAGAGTCGAACATTGCTCATTTTCGAGAAGGATTCATTCTGCTGAAAATGTGTCTGTACGCCTCAAAGAAGATTAAATTTTTTTAGTGTGCAGCGGCGCACTTTGTCTATGTAACCCCGTCTATGTAACCCCGTCTATGTAACCCCGAATTCCATTCGGTGGGCATTTTCGATTGGTGCAGGAGACAACATGAAACCACGATCGCAATTTCACAACCACGGATGAAAATCTATTTTCAAAGCAAGTCTAATCAACGAATCGATAGATCAAAAGGCAGTCTCAAGTACACATCTTTTGGATCATTCATTGCTTTGAGGCTTTCTAGTTCGGTCTGGAGCTTCTTCATCTCGGTTGTCAGTGGATCGATCGTTGGTTCAGAGTCTCGCACCATTGCTCCGGTGAGCGTTTCGATCAAGCGCTCCTCAAACGATCGCGATTTCGGATATTCCTCGATTTGCCAATCGTCTCCGAGATTTGCTTTCTTCGCTGCGGCTTGAATTGCATCTTCGAGTCCGCCCAGTTCATCGACTAAACCGATCGATTTCGCCTGAGTTCCTGACCAAACCCGACCTTGAGCAATTTCCGCAACTCTAGATTTTTCCAGCTTGCGTGAGTCTGAGACTTTCTTGAGGAACTGATCGTAAATGCGATCGACCGAAGCCTGAATAATTTTTAGCTCTTCTGGAGTCTTAGGACGCGAAACCGTTTGACTATCCGCAAATCGCCCAGTTTTGACCACATCCCAAGTAATGCCATTTTGATTCGCGACTTGCTGCACGTTGAGAATTCTGCCAAACACCCCGATCGAGCCTGTAATCGTCGTGGGTTCTGCAAAAATCTGACTCGCATAAGTCGAAATCCAATAGCCTCCTGATGCTGCAACGTTGCCCATCGAGACAATCACGGGCTTTTTCTGATTCGTCAAAATCACTTCACGCTGAATAATCTCAGACGCGGTGGCACTCCCGCCGGGTGAATTGACTCTCAGCACAATTGCTTTAACAGCATCATCTAATCGCAAATCGCGCAGTTGTCTGGCTAATCGATCGCCCCCGATCTGTCCCGCCCCTCCTTGACCATTGACGATTTCACCTTCCGCATACAAAATCGCAATTTCATTTCGGCTCGATCGCGACTCGTTTCTGTCTTCCGCAACTTGTGAATAAGTTCTCAAACTAATCTGCCGGAATGATTTCGTTTCGTCATCTTCTCCGGTAAGCTTTTTCAATTCCGCGACCATTTCATCCGAATACGCAATGCGATCGACGAATTTCTCTTTCACCGCTTCATCGGGTTCTAATTGTCCAGAGCGATCGACAATTGCCTGTAATTGCTTCGGCGGAATGTTTCTCGCTTTACTCGTCGTACTCAGAAAATCCGACCAAATATCGCCGAGTAATTTTCGGGTTTGTTCTCGATCGGCAGCACTCCGGCGGTTTTGCAAAAATGGCTCAACCGCTGATTTGTACTTACCGACTCGTGTAACCTGAACGCCGACCCCGAATTTCTGAAGCGCCCGCGCGAAAAAGAGACCTTCTGAACTCAAACCGTTCGCTTCCACACTTCCGATCGGATTCACCGCGATCGTATCAGCAACCGATCCCAAATAATATTCGCGTTCTTGCCAGTCCACGTCATACGCAAAAATCTTCTTTCCACTGCCTTTGAAGCGCTCCAACGCTTGACGAACTTCTCGCAAGGTTGCGTAGCCTGTCGTATTTCCGCTGCCACCTTTGAGGTAAATGCCGACGATTCGACTATCTTTCGCCGCTTCATCGATCGAGTTCAACACCGATCGCAGACTAACTGTATTCGGGCGATTTCCTGCGAGCGCCTCGTTCAACACATCACGAGTCGTCGCACTCGCGGGCGCATCCGTAATCGTTTGCGCCAGATCGAACACCAAAACAGACTTATCTCGAACGGCGGGAGTGGAGTCGCGGGCTGCGAACATGGAAAGCGAAATCAGCAGTAAGAGCAAGCCGCCGACACTGACACCCACAAAAATGAATAGAGCCAGTAATGTCGCAAGAGTCTGTTTGAAAAAGTCGCGCATACGAGTTAGAGAAGCATCCGAGAATGTCGCTTTTCCATGCTACATCCGATTTTGAGAATTCGCGGAAGCACGTTTGCTCTGTGTGGCGAAGCCATCGCGAACAAACATCGAGAAAGTGGGTTCATCGTTTCTTTATGGGGAACACTACTTTATGAAGTTTGTAACCGCCAATCGGGTGAACTGTCATGGATCGATCGTGTGACCCTCTACCAAGCCAACCAGATCAGAATATAGAACAGGAAATTCGTGACCTGCAAGCAACTAAGGCTCAACTGCAAAGAGAAGTCGAGGAATTGCGCTCACAGCGTACCGCTCTCAAAGTGCGCGAACCCAAACTCTCGAAAGCCAAAATCGGTCTCTGGTTAATTCTGATTTCAACGCTGGCACTGTCGATTCATAACGTGATTGTGCGGATCACGATCGGTCAACGGGTGAATTTGTTCGGATTATTCTCGATCGGCGGACTGATCCAACCGACGATCGGGAATTCACTCTTGGTTCTCTGGTTACGAATGCTCGTTGTAGTTCCGCTGATGATGGGAATTGCGGGCTGGCTCTATCCTCCAGCGTGGCGGGATTTGCAGCGGTTAATTCTTCAACGCGATCGTCGTCCTTTGCTGCACATTATCGCGAGTGGAGCGTTTCTGTTTCTGTCGCAAGTTTTGATTTATATTGCGATCGCTCAAATTGGTCCAGGTGCAGCAGTCACGATTCTCTTCATGTATCCGCTGATCACCGTTCCGTTGGCTTGGTGGTTATTTCACGACCGACCGACTCGATTGCGAATCGCAGTAATGTCTCTGATTCTGATCGGAGTCGTGCTCACTGCAATTCCTAGTTTAGGAGCCGCAAAAATCGGAGGCGGCGTAATCACAGCGGTCTTATCCGGAATTGCCTTTGCGCTCTATCTGATTCTGATGCAACTGGGATTTCGCTCATCGCATCCGGTTCCAGTGAGTGTGATTCAGTTTCTCACGGTGCTGGTATTATCGAGCATGAGTTTATCGCTCCCAATTTCGCTCGGAGTTTCGATCGTGCCTGCTGCGAGAATTGGCTTCTTCGGGGGCGGTCTCGTCTTGGGAGTCTTTACCCTTGTCGGCTATTTGGCGAATAACTTTGGAGTGCGGTATATGGGAGCGGCGCAAGCTTCGATTATTGCGTCAAGCGGTCCGGTTCTTACCGCAGTTTTGGCAGCGTTAATCATTCGCACGAAACTCGATTGGATTCAGATTGTCGGAATCTTGCTTGTCACGATCGGGGTCACGGCTCTGAGTTTTGAACGAATGCGAAAACCAAAGTCGGCATAATGGAAAAGGTGTTAATCGAGCTTAAACGATGCGATTTTCGGTGTCGAGTGGATCGGGACAAGTCTTAGCCAGCGGAAGGCTATTAATTCAAACAGAGGAATCCGGGGTGCAGCGATTGTGCTTTGAAAGCGATCGCGGAACGTTTATCACAGGCGGTGAAATTGCTCCGGATGGTGATTTGACCGAGGCAGCCACAGAACTGTATCGGGAATTTTTCCGCGCTTGGGGTGTGATGGGAATTACGATGACTTCGATCGCTTAAAGCAGAACTTGGTGAAATTGCCGTGTTCTCGTCAGGCTTATTGGCGAAGTTTGGCGAGTTCTTGCGGCGACGCATTCAGTTTTATCCGAACGAATTCAATTTGATCACTAGAGTTCAGCGTAAAATACCAAGTCACATTTACCCCAAACATGGGCATTTGAACTCTTCCTGTGATTTGGTAATCTGCGTCTGTTGCAACTCCCGATTGGGGCAGTGCCATTACCCCGATCGCTTCTTTTTTGAGATATTCTGCGATCGCATCTCGTCCGAGAATCGGTTTTTCAAACGGAGGCTGCATCGCACCGTCGATCGCAAACAGCTCACTGGTGGCATCGAAGTCTCCAGCATTCAGCGTTTCAAAGTATTGCAAAATAGTCGGGTGCGAAATTCCGTCGATCGTTTGCATAAGGCTTCTGGCAAATCTGAATTCAGACTACTAAATCGATCTCCATGACTCCTAGTAACCTCAAGACGTATCTTTCTCAACTCATTAACTAAAATCTACAAATCAGCCCCATCACTCCCATTAAAAGACTTCCAATAATTAATCGGGTTGTAGAATGAGGTAAATCCGTTCTGGTGATGCTTATGGTTCAAGCTGATCCCAATCGCGCAATGTTACCATCGAGCGCTGAGCTTCCCTGTTCCGATGACACTCCCGTGGATAACGAAAATCAGAATTTTATTCCAAACCTTCTACTGTTTTTGCTGGAGTTCATTTGGAGCGATCGCTTTGATTGGTTTTTCGCTGTAGATATGGGAATCTATCACACCACTGGGGCAAATCCTCGTGTTCCAGTGGTCCCCGATGGATTCCTTAGTATTGGGGTCGAGCGGCGCAAACAAAGCCGTGAAGGAAAAGGACGCTTCAGCTATGTGACCTGGGAAGAAAACGAGGTCTCACCGATTCTGACGCTAGAGGTTGTTTCTAGAACTTATGGCGGTGAGTACGATGACAAGATGCAGATTTATGCTGGATTGGGAGTGCTTTATTACGTTATTTACAATCCTGAATTTTGGCGGCGCGATCGACATCAACCGCTCGAAGTTTATAAGTTGATCAACGGTGAATATCAGTTACAAAGTGGTGAACCGCTATGGATGCCGGAAATTGGTTTGGGAATTGGTCGGTTTGAGGATCTTGCGGGTGGGATGAGTCGAGAGGCGCTAACTTGGTACGATGCTGAGGGCAGGCGGCATTTGTCACAGGCAGAGCAAGAACGACAACGAGCAGAGCAAGAACGACAACGAGCAGAGCAAGAACGAC
>ERZ1066124.53-NODE-53-length-111025-cov-26.776255_pt1 | contig 111025 bp, 109 predicted proteins | sample MGYA00382771_ERZ1066124 | MGnify/ENA primary metagenome ERZ1066124 (study PRJEB33369, sample SAMEA5778354) | biofilm metagenome | biome: Industrial cooling water; feature: Water cooling tower basin; material: Biofilm | place: United Arab Emirates | collected... | reverse complement strand
AGGATATTATAATCGTCCAGACTTAACCGCAGAAAGATTCATCCCTCATCAAAATGGTCGTCTCTATAAAACAGGGGATAGAGTACGCTATCTAAGTGATGGAAATCTAGAATATTTAGGGCGTTTGGACTCTCAGGTAAAAATTAGGGGTTTTCGTATCGAATTAGGAGAAATTGAAACGGTATTAAATCAACATCCCGAAATTGAGAAAGCGGTTGTCATTATACGAGAAGATGACAAAAATGATAAACGGTTGGTTGCATACTTAATCAGTGAGACATCATTAGATATTAAAAAGTACCTTAGAGATAAGCTTCCTCAGTACATGATTCCTGCATCTTTTGTCTGGTTGGATGCGTTTCCCCTGACACCGAATGGTAAGATTGACCGAAAAGCATTACCCGAACCTCATCAAACTAGAGAAAGTCAAACTCTTTTCAAAAACCCAACACAAGAACTTTTAGCCCAAATCTGGTCATATATCCTCAAAATTGACAACATTAATCTAAAAGACAATTTCTTTGAACTGGGGGGACACTCTCTCTTAGCCACACAAATCGTATCGAGAATTCGCCAAAGCTTAAATGTTGAACTTCCCATCAAAAGCTTATTTGAATATCCGACTTTAGAACAACTTGCTCAACATATCAACCTACAACAGCAACAGGAAAACCCCTTACCTCCAATTGTTCGAGTTACTAGAGGAGAAAATTTACCCTTATCCTTTGCACAGACGAGACTTTGGTTTCTTGACCAATTAGAGGAACTTAGCAGTATCTATAATATGCCATTTGTCTTAGAAGTATCTGGACAATTAAACAAAGATGTTTTACAACAAAGTTGGTCAACTGTTGTGTCTCGTCACGAAGTCTTACGCACGAATTTTATTAATGATGATGGTATTCCCGTACAAGTTATACATCAAGAAGTCGATACTCAAATCAAAGAGATTAAGATTACAGATATATCAGAAATCTTTAATCTAATTTATACAGAAATTGAAACATCATTCAATCTAGCACAAGACCCATTAGCAAGAATCACCCTGATTCAACAAGACGAAGAAAGCTACATTCTAATATTAAACCTACATCATATTATTTGTGATGGTTGGTCAATGGGTGTTTTAATCCAAGAACTCTCCACTCTTTATCAAGCTTATATCAATAATCAACCTTCACCATTATCTGACTTATCAATTCAATATGCTGATTTTGCTGTATGGCAACGACAAAGCTTAACTGGTGAATACTTAGACCAACAACTGCAATACTGGTCAAATCAACTAAAAAATTGTCCAACCACTTTAACCTTACCATACGATCGCCTTGTCGCCCTACTACCAAATCCTCAACGCGAAACCATACAAATTCAACTCAACTCAGATGTCACGCAAAAGCTAAAAACCCTTAGTCAACAAAATGGGGTTACGCTGTTCATGCTACTGTTAACGTCCTTTAGTGTGTTGCTATCGCGTTACAGTGGACAAAATGACCTCATCATCGGTTCACCCATCGCTAACCGTAATCGCGCCGAACTAGATTCATTAATTGGCTTTTTTGTCAATAGTTTACCCATCAGAATTAATCTAGAAAATAATCCGAGTTTTGAAAACCTTCTCCAACAAGTCAAACAAACCTGTTTAGATGCGTATGCACATCAAGATATTCCGTTTGAAAAAATAGTCGATGAACTGCAAATTGAACGCAATTTAACACAAAATCCTTTATTTCAGGTGATGTTCGACTTACAAAATGAGTTGATGAGTCAATTCAATTTAGAATCATTAAACCTGACACCTTTTCCTATCCAGACACAAACCGCTAAATTTAATCTAACCTTATCATTTAAAGAAACAGACCTTGGACTGTTAGGGGAATGGGAATATGATTTCAATCTATTTCATCCTGACACCATCCAACGGCTTAATCAACATTTGCAAAATTTATTACAAGCCATTATTTCCAATCCTACAGAATCTATTCAAAATCTGCCGCTACTGAGTGAACAAGAACAACAGCAAATTCTTGTTGAGTGGAACCCTACAGAAAGTAACCTTGCAACCACTCAATGCTTACATCAATTATTTGAATCCCAAGTCGAAAAAACACCCGATGCTATTGCCGTAGTTTTTGAGAATCAACACTTAACCTATCGTGAATTAAACGAAAAAGCTAACTCTATCGCGCACTATCTACAATTTTTGGGTGTACAACCTGAAACTTGCGTGGGACTATTTATTGAACGTTCTTTAGAAATGCTGATTGGACTTTTGGGTATTCTTAAAGCGGGGGGTGCTTATCTTCCACTTGACCCCATGTATTCATTACTAAGACTCGACTATATTCTAGAAGATGCTCAAATTAATACTGTTCTCACTTTATCCAAATTTAAAGCAAATTTTAGTGAAAAAGCAGTAAATATCCTCTATTTAGACACAAATTGGTCAATCATGGCCTCTTATCCCACAAATAACCCAATTTCTCCAGTAACAGCCGAAAATTTAGCCTATATTATCTACACTTCTGGGTCAACAGGACAGCCTAAAGGTGTCATGATACCTCATCAAGCAGTCGTTAACTTTATTCAAACTGCAATTGAGATATATCATTTTAGTCCTGTCGATAAAGTCTTACAGTTTGCAACCATTAGTTTTGATGCTGCGGTCGAAGAAATTTATTGTACTCTGTGTACAGGTGCCACATTATATCTGCGAAGTGAACATCTACTAGATTCCTACGATTTTTTAGAAAAGAGTGAACAATGGGGATTAACCGTTTGGGATTTACCGACCGCTTATTGGCACCAATTAACCCATCATTTAACAACAAATCACCTCAAATTACCACCCTCAATTAGATTAGTCATCATCGGTGGTGAAGCTGCATCAGTACAAACGGTTAATCTTTGGTTAGACCAAGTAGGTCATTATCCTTTATTACTAAATACCTACGGGCCAACAGAAGGAACTGTTGTCGCTACCGTCTATCCCATCACACAAGCACTTAACTCTAATTCCGTTCCCATTGGTCATCCTATCAACACTACACAAATTTATATTCTAGATAATCATTTTTCACCTGTACCCATTGGAGTAACTGGAGAATTACACATCGGGGGAAGACAATTAGCTAGAGGTTACTTAAATAGTCCAGAACTGACACAAGAAAAATTTATCCCAAATCCGTTCAGTACAGACTCTTTATATGGCGTCTGTACGCAATTATACAAAACAGGTGATTTAGCGCGTTATTTACCCAATGGTCTTATCGAATATATCGGACGCATTGACAATCAAATCAAATTAAGAGGTTTACGGATTGAAATTAGCGAAATTGAAGCGGTTCTCTTGCAATTCCCCGATATTACCGATGCTGTGGTTATCTCTCAAGAAAATACAACAGGAGACACACAATTAATCGCTTATCTCGTGACCCACTCAGAACATTTATCACCCAGTACAATTCGACAATTTCTACAAAATAAACTACCGAGTTACATGATTCCGACTCGCTTTGTTTTCCTAGAATCACTTCCCCTAACACCCAACGGCAAAATCGACAGGAAAGCTTTACCCATAGCTGATACAAACATCAATGATACTAATTTTGTTGCGCCACGAGATATTATCGAAAAACAACTCTCTATTATTTGGTCAGAAATTTTAGGGATTAAATCATTTAGCATTCAAGATAATTTCTTTGAAATCGGTGGACATTCTCTCTTAGCTGTGCGTCTCATGTCTTCGATTAAACAACAGTTTGGACAATCTTTACCGTTAGCGACACTTTTTGGTTCACCCACCATTGAACAATTAGCAAATCTTTTACGCCAAAATCATTCATTTTTAGATTCTCCTTTAGTTTCAATTCAACCCAAAGGAACTAAATCACCTTTATTTTTTGTCCATCCAGTCGGGGGAATGGTCTTATGCTATTTTGATTTAGCACAACAATTAGGCACAGATAGACCTTTTTACGGGTTGCAAGCAGCTAATTTAGATAAGATAAATCGTGTTGAAGAAATGGCGCAATATTATGTAGAGGCGATTCAAACTCAACAACCGCAAGGCCCCTATTTACTGGGTGGTTGGTCTTTTGGTGGTTTAATCGCTTATGAAATGGCGCAACACCTCCAACAACAAGGGCAAACGGTGGCTTTTGTTGGTTTAGTTGATACATATGTTCTAAAAAATGAGCCTGTAGAATTTGATAATCCGCTTAATTTATTGGCTGATTTATTTAATATTGACCTTCCTGCGTTTGAAATCGATATTTCTCAATTGAGTCAAGAACAACAATTTATACTAGCGTTTGAAACGGCTCAAAAAATGAATTTAATTACTGACGATTTTGATGTAGAACAAGCAAACTATTTTTGGCGAGTGTATCAAAAAAATATCAATGCTTTAAATGCCTATCAACCTCAACCCTATGCAGGACAAGTAACTTTATTCCAAGCGACGGGAGAGAATTTAACCCAAGACATGATTGATAATTTAAACAAATGGTCTGACTTAGCGACGGGTGGCATTAATGTTTATTCAGTTCCCAGTAATCATTACACAATCGTTCGTCCTCCTTTTGTAACAGATTTAGCCTCCTGTATCAAACAGTGTTTAGAAAAAATTGGGCAATAATACTAAATCTGATTTAATCAAAATTTTAATAAGGGCGTAGGGGTTTGGTTGCCAAACCCTCTTTAGTCTTACACCATTTGATAGGGGTCTCTACAAGATTAATATTCCATTTCTGCAACAGATTTAGGTGTAGCAGATGTTAAAACCTCATGTCCTGTTGGAGTCACCAAAACATCATCTTCAATGCGAATCCCAATCCCTCGCCATCTTTCGGGTACTTCGGGTTGTCCTTCAACGGGTTTAATATCAGGTGAAATATACATCCCTGGTTCAACGGTCAAAACATGACCCGCTTGTAAGGTTTGCCATGTTTCCTCATTACATTTATAACCCCCCGCATCATGCACATCTAATCCTAACCAATGTCCAGTTCTGTGCATATAAAAAGGCTTATATTTTTCCTCTTTAATAATCTCTTCAATATCCCCCACTAATAACCCTAAATCCATTAATCCTTCGACTAAAACCCTAACGGCGGTGTCATGAAAACAATTATATGGCTGACCTGGTTGTACAGCTTCAATGGCTTTTAATTGTGCATCTAAAACCAGTTCATAGATGATTTTTTGTTCGGGTGTAAATTTACCATTAACGGGAAAAGTACGAGTAATATCGCCGTTGTAATAGCCATAGGAACAACCCGCATCAATGAGGAGTAAATCATTATCCTGTAACTGACAGTTATTTTCGATGTAATGTAAGATACAAGCATTTTTCCCAGACGCGACAATTGACGGATAAGCAGGGCCAATTCCTCCCTCAATACGGAAAGTATGTTCAATCTCAGCTTGGATTTGATATTCATATTTTCCCACTTTTGCGAACTCTCTGGCTCGATTATGTGCCGTTGCAGAAATAGCCGTTGCTTGACGAATCATTTCTAGTTCTGTCGGACTTTTAACCAGTCGCATCGGATGGAGAATAAAGTTAGTATCTTCGATGGCTATAGGGGCGGTTCCTCGTTTGGGATAGCCCGCAATCAGACGCTGCCAGTGTGAAAGAATGATATCATTGAATTTACGATCGCGTCCTAAATGATAGAAAATACGATCCGCTTTTTCAAGATACTGGGGTAATTTTTCATCTAATTCATGTATCGGATATGCTTCATCGGCCCCAAAATACTCCTTAACCCCTTCAACCCCCCAACGGTAGCCCGTCCAAGTTTCTTTCTCTGGGTCTTTGGGCTGTACAAACAGAATAAAACGATGTTCGGCATGATGGGGGGCTAAAACCGCAACTGCTTCGGGTTCATTAAACCCTGTCAAATAGAAAAAATCACTATCTTGGCGATAAACATACTCTACATCATTGTGCATTACGGCATGGGGCGCACTCCGAAAAATCGCGGTACCATTGCCAATTTTTTCCATCAACCTTTCTCGACGTTGACGATATTCTGTTTGAGTAAGATCTATCATAAAAGCGATCGTATCCAAAAATAAAGATTCATTTTCTATTATGGAAAAAAAGTCTTAAGACGGCTGAAGGTTTCATCGACAAGCTATGATCAAGATAAACGCTACTATTGTAAGGCTATGGGTGAATCAAAACGTCGCAAAACAGCACTAGGCGAAAAATACGGACAAGAAGAAAAATTTATCTCTTGGCTTCCTTTTACCAAAAAACAAGCCGATGATGCTTATAAAATAACCACTAAAGGCGCATGGTTTGGCATCGGTGCATTAGCCGCCGTTTGGTTTACCATTCGCTTTATTGGGCCTGCTTTTGGCTGGTGGATGGTCGAATAATTTAATTTTAGTGGGCAGTCAATTTATACTTTTTGGTGCTTCCCTTGTGATGGCACCAGTTTTTATTTAGAACGGGTACGGCAGGATTTGAACCTGCGACTCGCTGCTTAGAAGGCAGCTACTCTATCCACTGAGTTACGCACCCTTTTACACATGGAATTCTATCATATCATAGCAGACAAGGAGTTGAGACGCGATCTCTAAAGCCGCGTCTTACTAATATTTAAGGTTTGCCAAATTGTCTTTGATAAACCATGTCTTCTTTGCCAGATTCTAGTTTAATATCCGAGAGAGGATAAGCCACACACAGCAGCGCGTAACCCTCTTGTTGTAATTCAGGTGAAAGTCCCATCCCATCACTTTGTTCAACGGTTCCTACCTTAAGTTGTGCCGCGCAGGTTGTACAAACTCCTGCATTGCAAGAACTAGGTAAATCTACTCCCGCATCATAAGCCGCTTGAAGAATCGTTTTATTTTCTGGAACTTGAATCGTATAACAATTGCCTTGATGGTTAATTTCAACTTGATAGCTATTGGACATAATTATTAAAAGCTCGTTACAGTTTGCACTCACTTGATTTAATTTACCTTGCTCTTGTCTGCTGTTCTAGCTTGATGTAACAAATTATTAAAAAAATCAGTGCAAATCCCCATAAAATTGATGAATCTAATGATGTCAATGTAAAGAAAAGTAGCTATATCTAAAGCTTCATTGCAATATCTGAGTGTTCTCTATCTTTAGGAAGACGGGGGGTGATATGTTTCTTTTACGTCAAATTCGCGTAGTCTTTCAGCATCTATGTATAACAACTCTGAAAAAGATTTAGTCGGTGCAGCTTTAATCTCTGCTTTAGGCGCAGGAATCGTTACATCTTTTGCTGTGGGACAGGGACAGCATCCAATGATAGCTCTAGGAATTACAGCTTTTGCGGCTGTATGTGGTGTTATTTGTCGTCAGTTCGATATAGTCTAAAATTCGTCATTTAATTTAAATTCACCTTTTTTATAGAAGAGAGGTGAATTTTGTTATTAAAAAGGGGTCATTCAAGACGACCCCCAACCAACCAGAAATTAACGCTTGGCTAACTTCTTCGATGGCATTTTCCGTAAACGAACTGATTTCGGTGTCACTTCGACTAATTCATCTGACCCAATGTATTCTAATGCCCGTTCTAAGGTCATTTCGACTGGAGTTTGTAACTGGTCTAATTCATCACCCGTTGCTGAACGGTGATTAGTTAGCTGTTTAGTTTTACAAACATTCAATTCTAGGTCTTGAGGACGATTATTTTCACCGACAATCATTCCTTTATACACTTTGGTACTCGGAGTAATAAAGAATGCGCCTCGGTCTTCCGCGTTTTTGAGTGCGTAGAAAGTAGCAACACCTTCTTCAAAAGAAATCAGTACACCATTGCGACGAGTCTCGACATCTCCCGACAGTGGGCGATATTCTAAGAAACTATGATTCATGATGCCTTCGCCGCGAGTCAGACGAATAAACTCACCTCGGAAACCAATTAACCCTCTAGCGGGAATTGTAAACTCTAACTGAGTCCGTCCATTAGCCCCAACTTGCATATCTTGCATTTCACCTTTACGTTGTCCTAGGCGTTCAATACAAGACCCCACCGATGCTTCAGGAACATCTAAAATCAGATATTCATACGGTTCGCAAGGTTGGCCATTGACTTCTCGATAAATAACCTGTGGCTGTGAAACCTGAAACTCATACCCTTCACGGCGCATGGTTTCGATTAAAATCCCTAAATGTAATTCACCGCGTCCTGAAACTAAAAACTTCTCCGCAGAGTCAGCTTCTTCGACACGTAAAGCGACATTAGTTTCTAATTCTCTCATTAAACGATCGCGGATTTGTCGAGAGGTAACAAACGTTCCTTCTTGTCCAGCAAATGGAGAGTCATTAACGGAAAAAGTCATCTGTAAAGTCGGTTCGTCTACCTTAATTAAAGGTAACGCTTGTGGGTCATCGGGAGAGGTCAAGGTTTCCCCAATATTAGCATCTGCAAAACCCGCTACCGCCACAATATAACCCGCGCTGGCTTCTGGTAACTCAACTCGTTTGAGTCCTTCAAAACCCAATAGTTTAGTAATTTTCGCCTTAACAATTTCGCCGTTTTCTCTGACTAAAGCTGCTTGTTGTCCTGCTTTAATCGTACCGTTATGAATACGACCAATCACGATACGCCCTAAATATTCAGAATAATCGAGGGTTGTGACCTGTAGTTGTAACGGTTTAGTGATATCACCTGCTGGTGGTGGAACATGATGTAAAATCGCCTCAAACAAAGGCTGCATATCTGTGCCTTCGTCGTCTAATTCTTTTTTAGCAAAACCCGCTAAACCTGAAGCAAACAGGGTCGTAAAATCGCACTGGTCATCATCGGCACCGAGTTCGATAAATAGGTCAAAAACCTTATCTATTGCGCTATAGGGTTCAGCATTGGGACGGTCAATCTTATTGATAACAACAATGGGTCTTAAACCCTTTTCTAAAGCTTTTTTTAGCACAAAACGGGTTTGGGGCATCGGGCCCTCATTGGCATCGACAATTAAAATACATCCATCAACCATCCCTAAAACCCGTTCTACTTCACCACCAAAGTCAGCGTGTCCAGGAGTATCAACGATATTAATTAATGTATCTTTATAGCGAACTGCGGTATTTTTAGCCAAAATAGTAATACCCCGTTCTCTTTCGAGATCATTGGAGTCCATCACACACTCTGGAACATCTTCACCTTCTCGGAAAATCCCAGACTGTTTGAGGAGAGCATCAACCAAGGTCGTTTTCCCGTGGTCAACGTGGGCAATGATGGCTACGTTACGAATCGGCAGCGACATAGAATTTAGGTACTAAGAATTATGTATAAGAAGTAAAAATTTCTTAATACTTCTAGCCTAGCTTAATTCGTTCAGATTTAACAGTTTTTTTATTTTTCACGCTTTCGAGGGTCTTAGAATGCTATCATAAACTAAAGAAAGATAAAGTTTTGTAAAGAACCTTGACTGCAACTCTTAGACCCCAAAACAGTTCTCTAATTACCCCGCAGTGGAACTCTCTTGACCCCATCTGCAAAGGAGGAGAAGATGTCGTTAAACAAGGATTACCGCATCAGCAACTCGCCCCACCTTGGCAAATGTTACTATTAGGGGATGGTTCACCCACCCGTCATCTTCAGTTACTCACAGGCGAAAAAACAGAAGTAGACGTGATAGATATGTCTTTAGTCGGTTCCGAGGACGATGGCGCACCCCCTCAAGTACAGGCGATTTCCGAACCGAGATTACGCCGTCAAGTGTGGTTAAGAACGGCTTCGGGTCAACGTTTAGCCTATGCGGCCTCGTGGTGGGATGCTGACCATGTAGACGAATATTTGCAAAATCGATCGTTACCGATTTGGGAAAGTTTAACACGTTTACATACTGAATTATATCGAGATGTACAAGGTGTTTATTACGGTCATTCCCCCGAATTAGAAAAAGCATTTCAAGAAAAAGGGCCGTTCTGGGGTCGTCATTATTTGTTTTGGCATAATAGAAAACCACTGACCCTAATTTATGAGGTTTTTTCGCCTTATTTGCGGAAATATCTTGGCCCGATGCAGAAAAATTAATGATTGGTTATTAGTTAAGATGCTCTGCTAGGGCGTTCTGATCATAAATATTACAGGAGGTTGTATTGTCATTTGACAAACCCTCCTGTTGATTGTTGCGTCTAAATAGGGATTTTTTGAATCATGATATTGGGATTAACTAACGAAAATATCTTCATTAGTTAAAGCTAAACCCGTATTGAGGGTGGCAAACTGTATCGCTGCTGCTGTACCAGTGCCATCCCTGTCAAATAACAAGGCACCCGTCGCATTATTGTAGATAAAACGTTGAGTAGCAGTAGTAGCAGACGAACCGATGATAAATTGATTTGATTTCAAAACATCATTTGCAGTGAGTCCACCACCAAAACCCGAAGCCGAAACGACAATTAGATCATCATCAGGGGTAAAATCAGTAATGCGATCAATTCCTTCATTCGTTCTAGAGAAGGTGAATAAATCTGCATTTGCGCCTCCAGTTAGAATGTCATTCCCACCTCCACCAATAATGACATCATTTTTGTTTCTGCCCAAAATCACATCACTACCATTAGTAGCAATCTGACGACGAGTACCATCATCATTAATTATGGTTGCAGTAACAGCCGATGAAGTTCCGACAGCATAAGCTGTACCTGATGTCAACTGTAAAATCACGGATTCATTCGATTCAACTGTCGAATCAGAAACAGGATTAATCACAACATTAGCCGTAGAGGCACCCGCAGCAAAGGTTATAGTTTTTGTCGGACTGCTAAAATTAGCACCAGTCTGTAAATAATCTGTGCTAAAAGTTGCGTCACCAGACACATTAAAATTAACGACAAGAGAATTAGTGAGATTTCCAGTACGGGTAAAGGTATAAGTAAAATTGGTAGGACTACTTTCACTAATACCACTGTAGTTAAGAGCGAGTGTGACATTATTTGGAGTTGCCGTATCATCGTTAGTAATGGTTCCAGTGACTGCACCTGTTGTACCAATGGTATAAGCTGCATTACTAACAAGAGTTAAAGCTACGGTTTCATTCGGTTCAACTGTTGTATCAGGTGTCGGGTTAACAATTACTTGTGCGGTGCTAGAATTAGCTGCAAAAGTCACACTGGTTGCGATATTACCGTAGTCAGTGCCTCTGGTAGCCGTTCCCGTAATATCATAATTAACGGTTAAGGGTGAGGTTAGTATGCCTGTACGAGTAAAAGTATAAATCAGATTGCCTGTGCCATCTTCAGTAACACTAGCAGGAGAAACCGCAAGAGTAATATTAGGTAAAATTACTGCACTCTGTCCAAAAATCACATAGCTCTGTCCCGAAGAAGAACCATTAGGGTCGGCAAGTGGTGCACCAATCAGAATATCATCAAAACCATCGCCATTGACATCTCCCGCACTGCTGACAGACCGACCTGAATTGTCACCAGCATTAATTCCATTGAGAACAAAGCCGTTAGTTCCATTAAGGGTAGAAAGGTTAAAACTTGCACTAAAACCGCCACTATGACCAAATACTACATAGCTTTGTCCAGAACTTGAGCCATTCGGGTTGGCACTATCTGCGCCGATAATGAGGTCATCAAAACCATCACCGTTGACATCTCCTGCACTGCTCACAGAATCGCTTGAATTGAGAGCAAAGCCGTTTGTACCGTTGAGAGTTGAGACGTTAATACTAGCACTAAAGCCGCCACTTTTACCAAAGACCACATAGCTCTGTCCTGCACCTCTTGCACCAATAATGAGGTCATCAAAACCGTCACCGTTAACATCCCCTGCATTACTTATACCAATTTTCAATAATCGTAAGAAACACCAAACCTCTGTAAAGACGCGCCATGGCGCGTCTCTACCTTTCTATCTCTTGCATAACTTTTGAAAAATGATATTATAGAAGAGCCTGAATAGTTATCAAAATAAGTCCCATCAATCGCAAAGCCGTTCGTCCCGTTAAGAGTTGAGAGGTTAAAACTGGAACTAAAGCCGCTACTCTTACCAAACACCACATAACTTTGTCCAAAATCATAGCCATAGAGTGAGGCAAAGCGTGCGCTAATAAAGAGATCATCAAAACCATCGCCGTTAACATCCCCTGCACTACTCACACAATCGCCTGAAAAATCAAAATCATTAATCCCATTAATCTTAAAGCCGTTCGTTCCATTAAGAGTCGAAAGGTCAAAACTAGAACTAAAGCCACCACTCTTCCCAAAGACCACATAGCTTTGTCCTGAATTATAGAAGCCCCAAGGGTCATAGAAGCTGGCTCCATGTGCGCCGATAATGAGGTCATCAAAACCATCGCCGTTGACATCTCCCGCACTGCTCACAGAGTAGCCAGACTCGTCATCAGCACTAATTCCATTGAGAGCAAAGCCATTCGTTCCATTAAGGCTTGAAAGGTTAAAGCTAGAACTAAAGCCACCACTTTTGCCAAACACTACATAGCTCTGTCCTGAACGACTACTATAGCTATCGGACGAGGCAAAGGGTGCGCCGATGATGAGGTCATCAAAACCATCACCATTAACATCCCCTGCACTGCTCACAGAATAGCCTGAAAAGTCACCACCATAAATCCCATTAATCGCAAAGCCATTCGTTCCGTTAAGACTTGAAAGGTTAAGACTAGAACTAAAACCACCGCTTTTGCCAAACACTACATAGCTTTGTCCTGAATAGTAACCATTAATATCAGCCCCAGATGCACCAATAATAATGTCATCAAAACCATCGCCGTTGATGTCTCCTGCATTACTGACAGAAGAACCTGAAAGGTCATTAACATTAATCCCATTAATGGCAAAACCGTTCGTTCCGTTAAGACTTGAAAGGTTAAATACTGCTGGAAAAGGCATTACTATAATCTCCTATGTTTACAATAAATTAATTAATAGTGGAGTTTTCACCAATAGTTATTACCCGTCGAATTTCGTCACTTTTAAAGCCAACCGCCATCGGACGACGAATTCTGGGTAAAGTAACCACATCGTAAAGTTCTTCGACTATTCCATCAATATTCAAAGAATGAACGATATCACCTCTGTTTAAATCAATGACAAATAACCCGCAACGTGCTTGAGCATTTAGTGAGTTTAATTTTTCATTCAACAACAACCCCGAAAAGGTTTTATTTCCTCTGGGTTTCGACAAACCAACAATCGCAAAATCACCACTAAATGCCAGTCCCCGTAAATACCCTGGACAAAACGCGACAGGAATAAACTCCCCTGAATTAATATCCAGATATCCAAATTCCCCAGTTCCCGAATTGTGTAACCAGAGTTTATCTTGGTAATATCTCGTTGAATGTGGCATCGATAAACCAGTGGCGATAATCTCGTTACTAATTACATCAATGACGCAACCGCCCTGTTGTCTCTGTTCTCGCCACCCTTCAGCGAGATCACTTTGACTAACTGCTGTGACATAACGCGGTTTTCCATCTCGAATAGCCAGTCCATTGAGATGACATCTATCTTCGGCGGCTATTTTAGAAATAAAGGGAGGTTGCCAGAGAGGGATAAAACTATGAGTTGGTGAAACTGTCGCTAAACAGCTAAACAGAGTATTAATAAAAATTAATTTATCATTGACAAGTGTGACATCATGAACATCCAAGTCCCCAGTAACATAACTCATTTGCGGGACATAGAAAGCATCATAATCTTGATACACCTGTCCCTGTTCTAAAGTATTTTCAAACCGCCAAAGCTGATAGAGAGTGCTGATATATAATGAGTTACCTTGAGCATACAACCCCATACAGCGATCAAGAGTTCGTTCAAATACAGATAATTGCCCGTTTGGTTGTAACCCAATAAAAAAGACTTTCCCTGCTTGATAGGTCGTAAAAGCAAGACTTAAATTTTGTTCGGCTAACCAAGAGGTAAACTGTCGCGAGGTATTGATTTCAAGCTTTTTCGGATTTTCTAACATTGTTGTGGTTGGCATTTTTATCCTTAGATTTTTCTAGCCACTGGTGTTGATAAAACTCTGTGAAAATTCTTTTTCATCACAAGAGACGACTTTATAGTTAAAGTAAGCCATCAGCTAGATAGATCTTTTAACAAATCAACTCTAAAATATAGTCGAATTAAATTTTAGTTTTTATGAAAATAAAAACTGAGTTGTTTAATAACGTAATATTCCTTCATATTGAACGAATTTGAAGCGATCGTTTTTCCGCTAATCTAATAAGAGCGTTAGAGAAGGTAACCACGCGCCGATTACCCCCAGAATACGGATTTAGTTAGTTTATCCTTCTTGACGAACGACTCGACCATTTGTATCTGTCCGATAAACCCAAGTTTGTTTCCCTCTATTGATGACCACTCGCCAACCATCGATTAAAGCTTGACTACACATTTCTCCAGGTTTGGCTAGTCCTAGACAACCATCTGCCCAAGATTCATGGGTTGCATTACCTAACTTAAATTCTTCAGCAGGTAGATTCGTTTGTTGAGCTAAATCTTGTTGTACTGCTTTTAGAACCGAGTCAGGTAGTTGATGATTTTGCTTTTCAGTCATAGTAGGTTGTGATGAGTCAGACATCGCTAAAGCTGGAGAAATCATCCCCAAGGGCAGTAGAAAACTCAAAACCATCAATAATACCCAAATAAAAGAAAAGCTTGGTCTAACTACAGACGTTCTGCAAGATCTCATGATTATTATCACCTCATAAATGGGAACACTAGGAGTGCAGTCTTTTTCAAACCGCAGCCTTTGAATATGTCCTCTTTGGAACCATCCTATCTTATTTCTCAACTCCCCTCCTCCACCTCTGGGGTTGAAAATCATTCTTTTAAAGACCAATACTGGATGTATAGTACCTTTACCTTATTAACACTCCTCACGGCGATGTTAGTCTATGGCAAACTGAAACTGACTCAAGCTCAAAAAAATTTGCAATTTGAACAGTTCAAAAGCCAAGACCTCAAAAAGAAACTAAAATTGGCTTTACATACGATTAAAAAAATGGAAACGAATCCCGATTTAGTGCATTCTAGATCGTTTAACTTAGATTATCTTCGGATGCGGATGGATGAAGAAGTTTTTCATTATGTCATTATTAATCAAATAAAAATGAAAATTATTCAACTGATTGGTGAAGCTTTACGACCGAGTACCGCTAAAAATGCGGTCGGTATCGTACCAGGTAGCCGTCAGGTTGAAGAAACGTTTGATGTGACTTATGAAATTGAAACCCAAGACGGAACTTGGAATAAAGGGATACTGTTTCGCATTCAGATTAAACTAACTAAATTACCGACACAAACATCAACAGCAACGGTTAATGAAATTATTGAATGTATCGAAATCTTTTTATCAGCAGCCGAAGAACAGGATAACTGGCAACCCGCTATACATGGTCATGTCGTTTTAATGAGTTGGGATCAAAAAGCGAAACCAACACCTTTAATGATTCTAGAACAATCAGAAGAAGGCGTTAATGTCAGTTTCCGTTCGACTCCCGTTAAATCACTCTCATCTGTACCTTCTAGCTTCTCGGAATAAAATTAAAAAAAGTTAAATCTATCGAGTTTTAGGTTTGTGAATTAATAACAAATTGCTTCAACACAAGTAAAGCCATATTAGAATAAGTTTGAGCCTCAGATAGGAACTTAACGAGATATGTCCGATAACTATAGAAGTCGTGTTGTGACTCAAGGAATACAACGCAGCCCAAATCGTGCGATGCTACGGGCAGTAGGCTTTACAGATGAAGATTTTACTAAACCGATCGTCGGTGTGGCTAATGGATATAGTACCATTACACCCTGTAATATGGGGATCAATGACCTCGCCTTACGCGCCATAGCAGGAGTAAAAAAAGCGGGTGGAATGCCCCAGATGTTCGGAACCATTACCATTAGCGATGGGATTTCGATGGGAACTGAGGGGATGAAATATTCTTTAGTATCCCGTGAAGTGATTGCAGATTCCATTGAAACCGCTTGTAATGGTCAGTCAATGGATGGTGTTTTGGCGATTGGTGGTTGTGATAAGAATATGCCTGGTGCGATGATTGCAATGGCGCGAATGAATATCCCTGCAATCTTTGTTTATGGTGGTACGATTAAACCAGGACATTATGACGGGCAAGATTTAACCGTTGTCAGTTCTTTTGAAGCAGTTGGACAATACAGCGCGGGAAAAATTAGTGATGATTATCTAACCGCAATCGAACGCAATGCTTGTCCAGGTGCGGGATCTTGTGGTGGAATGTTTACAGCCAATACCATGTCTTCGGCATTTGAAGCAATGGGCATGAGTTTACCCTATTCTTCAACGATGGCCGCAGAGGATGAAGAAAAAGCAGATAGTACAGAAAAATCAGCTTTTGTTTTAGTTGAAGCAATTCGTAAACAAATTCTACCCAGTCAAATTTTAACCCGAAAAGCCTTTGAAAATGGTATTTCGGTGATTATGGCGATCGGTGGCTCGACCAATGCCGTATTACATTTACTGGCGATCGCTCATACGATTGGTGTTAAACTGACTATTGATGATTTTGAAGAAATTCGCGGACGTGTTCCCGTACTCTGTGACCTCAAACCCTCTGGACGCTATGTAGCAACAAATTTACATCAAGCGGGTGGGATTCCCCAAGTGATGAAAATGCTGTTGGTTCATGGACTCTTACACGGTGATGCGTTAACCATCAGTGGTCACACGATCGCAGAAGTCCTTCAAGATATTCCCGATACACCTCCCACTAACCAAGATGTGATCCATACTTGGGACAATCCAGTTTATACCGAGGGTCATTTAGCTATTCTAAAAGGAAATCTAGCAATAGAAGGCTCAGTGGCTAAAATTAGTGGCGTGAAAAAGCCGATTATTACAGGGCCTGCCAGAGTTTTTGAATCCGAAGAAGAATGTCTAGCGGCCATCCTCGCCAAAAAAATTAACCCAGGTGATGTAATTATCGTTCGTTATGAAGGCCCCAAAGGTGGGCCAGGAATGCGAGAAATGTTAGCCCCCACTTCTGCAATTATTGGTGCAGGTTTAGGGGACTCGGTAGGTTTAATTACTGATGGTCGCTTCTCTGGTGGTACATATGGTCTAGTCGTCGGACACGTCGCCCCCGAAGCGGCAGTAGGTGGTACAATTGCATTAGTCGAAGAAGGTGATAGCATTACCATTGATGCCACGCAACGGCTTTTAGAGTTAAATGTCCCAGAAGAAGAATTAAACCTTCGTCGCGCCAATTGGAAACCCCGCGCCCCTCGTTATACCAAAGGCATTTTAGGAAAATATGCTAAATTAGTTTCATCGAGCAGTCTGGGTGCAGTAACCGATCGAGATTTATTCTAGGGATCAAGTGGGTTAATCGGTGATAAAACTGCTCAAAAACTTTATACAATGGGTAACTGAGCATCTTTAAACGTACCAAAGGATTAAAACGATATGACACCTTCTTTAGCTAATTTCTTATGGAGTCTCTTGGCAGGAACCTTAATCGTTGTGGTTCCCGCAACAGTCGGACTAATTTTTATCAGTCAAAAAGATAAAGTTAATCGCACATAGGATCATTCCCACCCTGTTGTTGAATGGGGTGGGTTTTTTTGTGGGAATACACGCATAAAATAGATATAAGAGATCATTTACACTCTTAAAATTGGAAACATTAAAAAAAAGTTAGATTAAATATAGATATAGACAGGCTCGGTGAATCAAAAACGGAGAATCAATCAATGGTCAATTTTGGGCTGAACTCAGCCAGTATTTTAGGAATATTTTTAGCGGTTGCTGGCGCGGGCTTGTATTTTATGCGAACAATACGCCCAGAACTATCGAGAGATCATGATATCTTTTTTGCTGCCGTCGGTCTATTATGTGGCTTTATCTTACTTTTTCAAGGTTGGCGACTCGATCCAATTTTACAATTTGGTCAATTCCTCTTAACAGGTGCCGCCGTCTTTTTTGCTTTTGAAACCATTAAACTACGAGGTGTAGCCACCGAACAAGCACGACGCAATAGCCCTGTAGTCGATGATGAACGTCCAGTGAGTCGCGTTTATCGGGCAGAACTCGATCAACTCGAACCCTATGAATCAGACGAACCTTACGACAACAACCCCCGTTTAAGAGGGTACGATGAGCCGCGAAATTCTCGCAGTTCTAAATACGACTCGGATGAACCCCGTTCTACTCGAACCCGTCCGACATCTGAACGTTCAAGCTCTGAACGTCCAAGCAAAGATACTCAAAAGCAACGTCGCACCCGTCCCAGTTCTCAAACGCAAAATTCTTCCTATAATGAATGGAATGATTCGTCGGCGACAGATTGGGAAGAACCGCCAACCAGAGAAACGCGCCGTCGTCGCCCCTCATCTGACGTAGGAGATCAACAACCCACCCGTCAAAGTAGTCGCAAACGCCCAACTCGTCCCCCTGAAAACCGCCCTCAATATCAAGATGAAGCCCCCGCGCCCTATGTGGACTATGTAGACTATCAACCCGTTGATGAAGATAAAGAGGAAAACTGGGAGCAACCCACTAAACCCAAATCATCACCCGAACGGAATGAATCGAATGATGATAATTCTGTACGCTTTGATTACTAATTGACTAAAATGGCTCACCCTGTACGCTGGATTGGTTGGGGCTTTAGCTGTAGTTTATTAGTCCTCCTCAGTGCTTGTAACTCCACCACGACCACATCTGGCCCTGCTGAAATCAACAGCCGTTACAATGAGGAGCAACCCGCAATTAGTGGCAATGGTCGCTGGTTAGCGATGGTGTCTAATCGTCGGGGAACCAGTGAAATTATGCTCTATGATCTCCAAGGACGACGCTTTGAGGGACTTTCGGGTTTTTATGCGGGTGATGCGATCGCCCAAAGTCCCAGTCTGAGTCTTACGGGGCGTTATCTCGTTTATCTTGTTACCTTGGATGGTCGCCCCGCTATAGCCCTTTATGACCGTATTACCAAGCGTTCTGACCTCCTATTCTCAGGCTATCGTCGTTGGATACAGCAACCGCAAATTAGTCCAGATGGGCGTTATGTTGTCTTTCAGTCCGCCCGTAAAGGACAATGGGATATAGAGGTTCTTGATCGTGGCCCGAATATTGAATTAGATATTCCAGATGGAACGCCGATCCCTAATCCATAAACTGTGAAACGTTTTATTTTTGCATTGATTGTTAGTAGTTTATTAAGTAGCTGTACGGGCTACCCGCGTCTTCTTAACTTAACGGGTTTAAATAGCTCTTATTTAGAAGCGAGTCCTCAAATTTCGTCGCGTTTTATTGTTTTTACTTCCGATCGCAACGGTTCCCAAGATGTTTATTTATTTGATACACAAGCTAGGCGTTTTGTCAATAACCCTGGACTGAATTCTTTAGATGAAATTGCTTCACATCCTTCGATTACTGAAGATGGTAAATACATTGTCTTTGCAGGAAGTCGTCAAGGAAGTACCAATATTTACATTTATAATCGAGAAACGCAGCAAAAACGCAATCTAACCGCCAATATACAAGCAGAGGTGCGAAATCCTTCGATTAGTGCCGATGGATCTCGCGTTGTTTTTGAAGTTGCCAAAAATGGTCAATGGGATCTCGCCGTTTATGATATCGCAGAATCCCGACTTACCGAATAATTAACCGTGAGGGTCTACCAGGATCGGTTTCAGGTGTTGTATTTGGTGGTGGAATTGGATTGGGATCAGGATCAGGAGGTGGTACAGGGGATGGCATGGGATCAGGATTTGGATCTGGTATAGGAGGAGTCGGTAAAGGACTTGGATCTGGAATCGGGGGTCTTGGAATTTCTGGAGGGCTTTCAATAGCAATCATAATCGTATTTATGCGCTTGTACTTGTTGTTTTGTTATAATTCGCGTCTAACCAGCATTGGGGTAAGCTTTCACCTGAAGGAAACATTAGATTTTTTTTCTCAAATGATTCGGGATCTTGTTCTTCTTGTCCTGCTTGAATTTGTCCAGAAACCTTATTTTCTAAAGGGCTAAATAAGGCTTCTACATTAAGGATTTCTACTAAAGTTCCCGATTCTTTATCTTGTAAAAACATAAAAACAATTTAATAAGTAATGGATAGTATTGATTCTATCCGTCTTGGGTATAGCTACCATGACCCCTAAGAGAGAGGACGATTGATGATTAGGAATAAATTTAAGTAAATAATCAGTTAGACTGAATCCAACTTCTGAAGGATGACTATTGAGGGAGGTTTTCTTATGATTAATGTTATAGGTTAAAGCTTATCTATTTAACCTAAATAACTAACTATTTATTAAAGCAATCGGAGTAAAATCATGAGTTTAGAAGAAAAAGCTAAAGCAACAGCTAAAAATGTTGAAGGTAAAGCCCAAGAAGCATTAGGAAACGTGACAGGCGATCCTAAAGATCAAGCTGAAGGAAAAGCTAAACAAGTTGAAGGGCAAGCTCGCCATGCTAAAGAAGATGTTAAAGATGAAGTCAAGAAAAACCTTGATTAACATTAATTTAGAATAAATTTTGTAGAGACGCGCTCCGGTGCGTCTTTACTGTTTTTTCTCTTCGGGATAAATTTCAGTAACAACCCGATCGCTCGTATTTCCATTCAAGAATAAACTATTATCTTTAATGATTCCAACGGCTCTTTCACCCGTAAAATTCATTTTTGGTTGTTCTTGCTCATAAATTACATTGCCACTCGCTTCAACCATTTGGCTATCCATATTCCAAGCAAGTTGATTACTATAAAGTTTAGAGGGTTGGGATTGATTAATACTTTGTACACCCTCTGATAAAATCGTCATTTTTTGATTCAAATCAACATTAGCGCGATTTCCAGTTACAGTAATATTCTCTTTGTACTGAAAGATTTTAACTGGACTATTAGCGGCAAGTAAACGAGCTTTATAATTCCAACTAATTTGATTGGTTGCGATCTGTACAGGTGGGTCAAAAGACTTGTATTGTACATCATTTTGTAAAGTCGCTACACCATCTTTAAGATTAGCTAAAACTGCTTTAGCGGAGATTTCATCTGTAATTGTTTTGTCTTTAAAACGAACGATAGTAAGCGGTTGATCTCCACTAATAAATTGATTTTTAATATCCCAAGCTAAAAAACTTGTTTTTAACTGTAATGCAGGTTCTTTCACCGTCGCTAAAATATCACCAACCAATTCAAAACGTTGTTGTTTAGTATAATATCTTCCTTCTTTTGCTGATGCTTGTAGTTTGGCATGAGTTCCCCTTAAATTTTTACGGATCATAAAAACATTTTCTTGAGGTCGCCATTCTACCTCATCACCGCGAATAACTACACCATTTCTGGGATCAGTTGCAGTAATATTTTCATTTAAAAAAATTTTTTTTCCATCCTCTTGTATTAAACCCTTATCAGAACTAATATGCAGAACCACTTTTCCATCTTGATAAAGATTTCCTTTAACTTTTTCTAATTGAGCCGTTTTTTTATCTTTACTATAATTCGCTTTGTTAACTTGTATTTTCCACAGCGTTTGACCTTGAGCGTTAGCCTGTTCTAAAGTGGCATTATTTAAGGTTAAACGACTATCTAATTCTTCTCTTGTCGGCGGTTTAGCCTCTTTTTGAGTAACAGGCTCAGGGGGTTGACAAGCCGAAAGATGAATTAATAAGTATAGAATAAACCCCTTTCCTAGCCATAGATTAGCCTGTCGAAAGGGGAGTAGATTTTTAAACCTGTTCATTCTAAAAATGTCAAAAAGTCAGTTGATGTTTTGAATAATAACACTTTTGTCATAAAGCCAATCTCAATTCAGCGAGGACGATTATCCTCTAAAACAGTTCCTAAAGCGGGAAAAGGACTATAATTTAGATGAGATTTGGGGCTTTTTTGAATGTCTTCTTTTATTTGATCTAAATCAATATAGCGATCGGATACATTAATTAAACTATCACTGGTCATCGAGCGCAAGCTGACAACTTCTACTCTAGCTCCTCGATAACTCACCGCATCGGCAGCATAGGCTAAGTCACCATCACCGCTAACAATGACGGCTGTATCATAAGATCCAACTAATGCCATTAAATCTACAGCAATTTCCACATCTAAATTCGCTTTTTTAGAACCATCGGGCAATTGTACTAAATCTTTGGCAATCACTCGATACCCATTGCGACGCATCCAGAGTAAGAAACCCTGTTGTTTTTCGTTGGTTCGATCCACTCCCGTGTAGAAAAAAGCTCTTAAAAGACGTGAGCCACTGGTCAGACGAAAAAGAAGTTTAGTATAATCGATTTCAATGCCTAATTGTAAAGCCGCATAGAATAGATTAGAGCCATCAATAAAAATAGCAACTCTACCGCGATTTTCTAACACCTGTTCTGGTGTGAATATAGTATCACTCTCAAAATCTTCAAACATTTTAAATTCCTCATTTATTCTTATAAAAAATCAACTTTGATTAAATGATTTTCTTGCCTTGATAAAAATGATTACAGCGACTGATTAAGTTTTAAAACCATTTTCATTTAGATAGCTTATGAATGATCATTCAGAAAGTTCTAACCTAGTAAAAATGGGTTCAGGTTGACTCAATTCTAAATTAGTAGAAAGTTTACCCCATTGGCTATGAATAGCAAAGTCGGCTACTTCTTGAATTTGATTTAGATTATTAAAATCAACTGAAAAACTTAATTGACGATATATTTTAGTACTTAAGTTCGGGATAATTGGAGACAATAAATAAGCAGCAAGTCTAACGGATTCTAAAACGGCATATAACACCTGTTCAACTTCCGCCTGCTGACCTTGTTTAAATAAACTCCAAGGTGCGCTTTCGTCAATAAATTTATTACTGGCTCGAATTAGACTTAGAATCTCTTCGCAGACTAAGCTAAATCGTAACGCATTATATCCTTGAACTACTTTATTTTCTAATTCTAACCCAATAATCTTTAAAGGATGAGCTTGTGGTAAATCTACTCCTTTTAGCTGTGGCCCTTTTCCTTGACAATACTTTTTGACCATGCCTAGAGTACGATTTAAGAGATTACCTAAATCATTGGCTAAGTCAGCATTAATAATATTAATAAAACGTGCCTCATTAAAATCCCCATCTTTACCTAATTCAATTTCTTTTATAAAATAGTAACGAACTGCGTCTGAACCATAACGCTGTACTAAATCGAATGGATCTAAAGTATTACCTAAACTTTTACCCATTTTCTGTCCATTTTTGGTTAGAAAACCGTGACCAAAAACTCGTTTAGGTAATGAATATCCAGCCGACAGTAACATCGCTGGCCAATAAACAGCATGAAACCGTAAAATGTCTTTACCAATTAGATGTAAATTAATCGGCCACCAGTTCCCAAAAGCATTTTCTAATGTGGGATCTTGGTCGGGTTCGAGTAATGCGGTAACATATGCGAGTAAAGCATCAAACCATACATAAATCGTATGTTTAGGATCATGGGGAATTGGAAAACCCCACTCAACATTAATACGAGAGATGGAAAAATCTTGTAATCCTTGTTTGACAAAGTTCAAAACTTCATTACGCCGACTTTCGGGTAGAATAAAATCAGGGCGATCAGCGTACAATTGTTCTAGTTGATCTTGATATTTAGAAAGTCGGAAAAAGTAGTTTTCTTCGTCTCGCCATTCCGCTTTTAGGTTTGTGTGAATCGGACAAAAATGATCACCGAGTAATTCTCGTTCTTCCTTGAACTCCTCGCAAGCAACACAATACCAACCTTTTTGTTGAGCGAGATAGATATCGCCTTTGTCCCAAACCTTTTGGAAAAATTCGTTAACGATCGCGTGATGACGAGGGGCAGTTGTACGACTAAAGCGATCATATTGTATATCTAGTTTGTGCCACAAGGACTCAAAGCTAGTCACAATTTGATCACAATGGGTTTGGGGATCAAGCCCTTTCGCTTTCGCGGTACGTTCGATTTTTTGCCCATGTTCATCGGTTCCAGTAATGAATAAAACGGAATGGCCTTCTAATCGTTTCCATCGGGCGATGACATCAGCGATTATGGTTGTATAGGCACTTCCAACATGAGGAACATCGTTGACATAATAAAGAGGAGTTGTTAAAGCAAATTTTTGCTGCTCGATATCAGGTGTCATGTAAAAGGGTTTTTAGTTATATAGGGAACTATTCTATGTTGATTTTATTTGATGGTTCTTTTGCTTTATCTTAATTTTTTCTTATTGTATCAACAAAAAGACTATTTAAGATAGTCTAGCTCCAAAACCCCTTTTTTCTTCCCGTTCCCAAAAGTAGGGTTTGAATAGCTTTTTTTGACTCGTTTATTCATCTATCCAAAGATACATCTATCATTGAGTGAAATAACCTACAATGTTTGCAAAATCAAGCTTTTCGAGCTTATTTTTGCTTTTAAATTTGAGTTGATTAATCTAAAGTTTTTGTGGAGTTTATTATAATTAATTTTAAATTTTTGCTTTTACAAACTATTAAAAATTAATAAAATAAAATTATTGTTTACAATTACTTCAAAATTTCTTAACATACTTATAAGTTTATCATATATTTGAAAAAAAACCTTAAAATAAACAGATAAATGAATAATCAATTAAGAAGACTACTTGAGAAAATATTGAATTAATAAATATGCAAAAAATAGAATCATTAACGCCCTATCTGACTCAAGATGGCTCTTATACCTTTTTTTCTCAAGAATATGAAGAAACATTTCACTCTAATTCAGGGGCTAAACAAGAAGCGGAAAAAAAATTTATTGACTCTTGTCGAATTGCTTCTAAAGCACAACAGCCATCGCTCAAAATTTTAGATATCTGCTATGGACTTGGTTACAATAGTGCTGCCGCCTTGACTAAAATTTGGGAAATTAATCCTAACTGTCACGTTGAATTGATCGCGTTAGAAATTGATGACCGAGTTCCTAAAAGTGCGATCGCACTCAACTTACTAGAATCTTGGCATCCTAGCGTTTCAGAAATTTTAACAACCCTTGTTACAGAGAAAAAAATAACAACACCTAAGTTACAAGCTAGTTTAATAATAGGAGATGCGAGGAAAACAATACAACAAATCTATAGGGATCAATTTCAAGCAGATGCAATATTCTTAGATCCATTTTCGCCGACTAAATGCCCTCAACTCTGGACTGTAGAATTTTTAGATTTAGTCTCAAAATATCTCAACCCAACGGGGTATTTAGTAACCTATTCTTGTGCAGCTTCAGTGAGAACCGCGTTACAAATGACAGGATTATTGATCGGAGCTACTGAAAGTGTGGGACGGCGATCGCCTGGAACAATTGCGAGTTGGCTAAACAATTCTTTACCCTTCCTCTCTCAACCAGAAATCGAACATTTACAAACCAAAGCAGCCATCCCCTATCGAGATCCATTATTGAACGACTCTGGTGCAATCATCTGTCAAAGACGGGAAAGAGAACAACAAGCAAGTAGTTTAGAAATAACAAGTCATTGGAAAAAAAGATGGCAAAAAATCCGTAAAAAAACGGATCTTTGGCCAATCAACCCCTAACATAGCTTAAGATCGAGTAACTTAGAATTAGATGCTAAAGATTAGCGATAATTTTAAATAAAAATTAAGAGGTTTAGATTTTTTTGCACACCTTAAACATCATCAATCGTCAAAATGCAGTTATGACTCCTGTGGTTAGTGTTGAACGTGCCAAAGTTTTAATCATTGATAATAATCCCCTAAGCCGCATGACTGCCAAAGACATATTATCTCTAGATGGTTATGAAGTAATCGAAACTGATGAGCATTCAGAAATAACAACAGAAATTTTAGAACAAAAACCCGATCTAATTTTACTCGATGTCAGAAATGGACTAGAAACGTGTCAACAAATCAAAAGCGATGAGCAAACCCGTTTAATTCCGCTTATTTTAACAACAGTTGCCGATGAAAAAGAAATGCGTCATCGTTGTCATCAGATCGGATGTGATGACTTATTGCTTAAACCTCTCAATCGTCTACAACTGTCAAATCGCGCTAGATCTCTCATTGAACAGAAAAAACTTTATGAAGGACTTTATCAGATTGAGCAGGTCTTATTTGCGATCGCCAAAGCTGTAGAAAATCGCTTTCCAGACACTGATAATTCTTGTCTGCGGATTGCCTCTTTAGTGCAGTCATTCGGTGAATATTTACAACTGCCTTTAGTAGATATCCAAAATCTACGCTATGCTTCCTATTTACATGATATTGGTACCGTCTCCATTCCAGATGAAATTATGCTCAAAAAAGGAGAATTAACATCTGATGAGCGAGCAATTATCGAAAAACACGTATTAATTGGCGAAGAAATTTGTCAAGCTTTACCCAATCGACGCGGAGTATTACCGATTATTCGTCATCATCATGAAAGATGGGATGGTAGCGGCTATCCCGATCATCTTAAAGAATCGGAGATACCCTGGTTAGCACAAGTCTTTCAAATCATTGATATTTATGTTGCTTTGACAAGTAAACGTCCTTATAAAGAATCTTATTCATCTCAAGAAGCTTTAAAAATTATTCGACAAGAAACAGACAAAGCATGGCGCAATCCTAAGCTAGTTCAATCTTTTATTAAATTTATTGATAATTACGACTAGAAAAATAACTTTTTCTTATCAATGTTAAACAGTTGATCCACACAGCAAATTTAAAAAATATAAACTTTGCGGCTTGTCCATTTTTGAAAATCAGCGTTATCATTGGCTTGATCCATAAGTTTTAAAGCCAGCATCAAAGCCAGAATCATGGAATTGTTTTATCGTGGTTTATCGAACCCGCGCTTATCATTTAGCCTCTTCATTCCACAAGCTCAAAAAACTTGTAAATATCGAGGAGCGGCTTACACCAAACCGCGTCCTTTAGATATAGCTGTTCAGCCAACGTCAGTCCTCAAGTATCGTGGAACCGTTTATTACAAAACAATTTTGAATTTTACTTCTCAATCGGTAAATTTTGAGTAACGACGCGCTCACTTCAGCCTCGCGCCTTTAAGATTAATCAGCTTTCGCTATACTTTCTTTACGTGTTTGGTAATTGTTGCTTCAAATCATTAACAACGAGTTATAGTAAGAGCATTGATTAAAAGAATAACTTTTGGCATAGATATTATTCATCTGCTTGAACCAACTGAATTAAATTTTTAAATAGGTAAAGTTGAAATGAAAACATTTTGTATTTTAGAGCAAGGCGAATTTATTGATGATCCGCTAACGCTTAAGCATAAAGAACTATTTACAACTGATTATTCTGATTTTTATCGGCTCAACTGGAGAACTGAAAAAGATAAAAATGCTTTTTGGATTCAAAAAAATATTACTTGGAGTGAGGGTAGAAGCATCTTATTTGATAAAGTACCGAAAAATTATGATTACTATATATTGATTGATGATGACGTAGATTTTTATACAGATGATGGAGTGGATATCCCACTTAAAATTAAGGAATTATTAATCAAATATCAACCGCTTGCAGGTACATTATACGACCCGACTCGATGGTGCTTTCAAACAGGAATAGAAAGAGAGCGATATCTAGCAAAAAAATGCTTTCCAATCGCGGGTTATGATGCTCAAGTTCAAATCTTTTCTAAATCATTTGCAGATGTTATGTTTCCAGCTATCCATCATGGCTCTGCTCAAGCATTTTGGTATACCTCTTGGGCTTGTTATAGGTTATATCCTTTAAAACAGGTCTGTTTTACAGATATTAGAGTGAAAAATACAAGACATATGAGAGAAACAGGAGTTGATAAACAATATGTAACATATAATGGGCCTAAAAAAATTGTTGAACTTTTTAAGTCACACGTTAAGGATAATTCTTTTTTCTCTGATAGAGATGAAATAATTAAGCTGAATGCGTCTCTATTCGAGCAGCCAGTTGATGAGCAAAAAATTGATTTTACTCTTGAAGACTTGGCTAAAATTTATGATATCAATAATAATTATTTTAGAAATCGAAAAGCGAAAATTGAGTATTCTAAAGTTGAATTGTTGTTGAAAAAGTTATCTCGAAAGTTATCTAACAATAGAATAACGAGAAAATTAAAGCAACTCAATCAACAAGCAAATTAATTATTAATGAAATAAAAATGATTATATCTCATAAACACAAGTACATTTTTATTAAGACTCAGAAAACAGCAGGCTTAAGTATTGAAATTTTTCTATCTCGGTTTTGTGGAGAAAATGATATTATTACTCCTCTAAGGGAAACCGATGAAAAAATTCGTCAAGAATGGCAAGGATGTACTCCTAGAAATTATAAACGTCCTATGAAACTTACGGAGTACAGATTAAAGCATATTAAGAAGTTAATTCTTAATCAAGAACAATCTAATAAGGATATATTTTGGAATCACATATCAGCAAAGTTAGTTAAGGCAAGAGTTGGTTATAGTTACGACAATAAAGACTTAATCACCTCATAAAGCTTATAAGACAGTAGAACAAAAATTCTAAAAGAAAAAGACGCGATGTCGAAGGCACACTTTGCCCCTAAATCGCGCCTTTAAGATTAACCTGCTTTGGCTAAAATCGGATTCTCGGTTAAGAGTTGAATCGCCGCTTGATATTGTTGATCTGATTCTGTCCCAAGTTGTTGATAGGTCATGGGATCTTGAGCCACCATTAGATCGGGTTGAATGCCTAATTTATGAATATCCTTATGATTGGGGGTTTCATATTTAGCCACTGTAATCGCTAAACCTGCGCCATCGGGTAATTCAAAAAGAGATTGAATTAAGCCTTTACCAAAAGTTTTATCACCGAGTAGCGTCGCCCGACCGTTGTCTTGTAAAGCACCTGCTAAAATTTCACTAGCACTAGCTGTTCCTTTATTGACTAAGACAATTAAGGGATCGTCAGTTAAGGCGGGGCCAGAAGCACTAAAACTATCTGAAATCCCTTGACGATTAACGGTATAAACGATCGTCCCATCTTTTAGCCATAAACGAGCAATTTCAATACCTGCTTGTAGTAAACCCCCTGGATTATTTCTCAAATCAAAAATATAAGCGGCGGCTCCTTTTTTTTCTAAATCACTAACCGCATGAGCGACTTCTTTGGCTGCATTGGCACTAAATTGATTGAGTCTGACATAACCTATTGGAATAGAAGTCGAGCGATCCAAAGTAGCATAAACAGGACTTAAAGAAATTCGCTGACGAACCAAATCTAAACTACGAATATCGGGTGAATCACTAGATTGAATTTGGAGTGAAACACTTGTACCACTTGGGCCACGCATTCTAGAAGCAGCTTCATCTAAAGTCAGTGTTAAGGTATCTACTCCATCAATAAACAAAATACGATCATGAGGAGCGATCCCCGCTTTTTCAGCAGGAGAACCCGCTAAAGGTGTGACGACTTCTAAATTACCTGTATCGGGATTGAGATTAATTTGTAAACCAACACCCGACAACTCACCCGACGTAGTGACTTGTAAATTATGATATTGTTCGGGTCGCAGTAAACGAGTAAAAGGTTCATCTAAAGTCGCTAACATCGCTTCGATCGCTTTATAGGCATCTTCTCTAGTTGGTAGCGGTTGCTGAAGAAACTTTTGACGGATCTGCCACCAATTTTGATTATTGTAGGTTTCATCTAAATAAGATTGATTGACTAACCGCCAAGATTGTAGTATTAATTTCTGTTCTTCAGTAAAAGCGGCGGCAACAGGTGACCAAACAAGAAAGGAAAAACATAGAGATACGCAAACGGCAAGAGTGACCCAAAACGCTCTTTTTCTCATAGGGTTAGTAACTTTAGGAAAATTATTTTAAGATTCTTTTCTTTTTAGTGTAAACTGCATCACCTTAAATGTAATGAACAAATCTCAAATTAAGGCGACCATTGCGGATGAAAGCCAACAAGCGGTAATTCTTCTAAATCAGGTTGCGTGACTTCGGTTCCTTCTCTAGAGGGCGGAATGAGTAACCAAAGACGACCCCCGATGATGGCTTCTCCTGCATCGGAGACAGGTGCATCATTAAGAGATGGGTTATCAGATGTCAGGATTTGATCAAATAGAATCGCTAGTCCATCGGGTGACAAACTGATATGAATGTCTCGATAGTTGGGGAGTTCTAATAAAGGTAACACTTGAGCCGTTTTGATATCAATTTTGGCTAAATAAGGTTTTTCTTGATAGTCTTTGCTAGGGAGAAGTTCTGTTAGTAAACAATATAAGTGTGAGCCACTGGGATTAAACTTACAATCGAGAATTGAACCATCAATATTTAAAAGTTCTTTTTGGATACCTTGATTATTGACATAAAAAAGGGATTTAGTGTAACGTAATCGAGCATTTTCCATATTAAAATTCACCATCGCCGCCGCCGCCCCATCAGCCGAAAAATTTAAAACTCGCCCAAATTTTGGCAAAAAGTCTAAGACTTCAGCCTCAGATTTTAAGGGTACGATCGCCACTCCTTCCCCCTTGGTTACTGCTAGAGTTTGACCATCGGGTGTAATTAAAAATTCCCCTCCTGGTAAGTTCAAGCGTTTGGGTTGAGTGCCTGGTTTAATCATCCACAAATCAAAATCAGCAGGATTTGAGCGATTCAATCGTTGTACAACAATAGTTTCACCATCCGATGAAAGATCAAATTGATTATTTTGATAGTCTTTATTATCTAATATGACTTCTATTTTGGGTTGGAAGGGTTGAGATAAATCTTGATCAAGACCCGTTGTAACTTGATAAAGCTGTAATTCAGTTAGTCCTTGAATCCCCTGATTTTTATTAGCCGCAGAGAAAAGAATCTTATCACCATTGGGATAGAATTTAAAATCCACAATATTGAGAGTCGGTGGAGTCAGCAAAAATTTTTTCTTTTGCGTTAAATTGTAAAACACTAATTGACCTTGTTCGGCTTGATTCGTACCAATATAAGCAAAAGCACGATCGCGGCTTTTAAAAGTTCCCATAAAAGGCTGCATCATCAAACCTACTTGATCACTTTGATGTGTTCGTTCTTTGCCACCTTGTAACTGAAGTTGATAGCTTTCACCGTAGGGAATGGGAACTGTTAATGTGTAGGCTAATCTTCGACCTGCCCAACTGATTTTACCTGGTAAAGTGGGTGTAATCTGTAAATTTTGTTCAATACTGGTTCTTTCCATCGGTCGATTAAACGTTAAAATAAAAGCCCGATCTTCAATCCCGATTTGTTGATTTTGCCAGCTAAATTCTTTAACTTTGGGTTTTGAGACAAAAGAACAACTTGTACCACACCATTGTTCAGCCCAAATTAAGCTACCAATCACAAGGCAAAATATCAATATTATACTTATTGCTGTTTTGTCAATAGGTTGTAATGATTTTTTATACATTTTGCTTTGATTAGGGTAAAAGTAAAATATTAATAGCCATAAGGATCAGCAGGTGTGGGAATTTTTTGGACAGATTTAGCATTAATCACGAGTTGTCGTTGACTTGTGGTGGTTTCTGTCATTTGTTGAGGATCAACCGCTAAAGTTTCGGTGACCATGTCGCCTTCTATTTCTAACCAAGTATCGGGGGGATATAAACTACGGTTTTGGGTTAATTTTACAGGTAGCCCGACAGGATAAGCATCGACAGCACAACAAGTCAGAATAAAACGACTTAAAAAAAGATAATTTTCTGGCAGTTCTGGCAAGTGAACCACAAAACCACTAACCTTGACTTTTTGCCCTGCATAAGCATCAGGTTCAGGATAGACATTCAGTGTCCGAACCCAATCAACAAGCGATCGTTCTTCGGGTTTGATCGTAGCGCGAAATGCTTGCGGTTGTAGACGAGTATTCACAAAAAGGGCATCACTAACACCGCGTTGTAAGGCGATGTGACTGGTTAAAGGTGCAGGAGGGATGATCCACCCTAGTAAAGCGGTGATCAACAGTAAACTACTACCTAGACCTGCGGGAAGCAAAGTAATATGTTTAATGGTTTCGTCGAGTGGGTATAGCTTATTTTTGCGCCATTGCTTAAAGAGTTGCCCCGCTTTGATACCACCGATCGCTAATAAAATAATACTGGTGACATAAACTAAACCAAAATAATTAGGATGGATTAAAAGTCTTAATTGACCGCTTAGAGAATATTTTAATAGTAAGCTGCCCCAAGCCAACAGAGCTAAACTTTCGATGCCAGAATAAATGAATTTAGTAGAGAACTTAGCTTTTGCATTCATAAAAACTAGAATAAATAACTATGCACTAGAGCAAGGATAAAGGTTAATTGTGCGGCTAGGATAAATAGATAAATTAAGATGCGCGGTCGAAAAATCGATAACATCAATCCCATACTTCTGAGATCTATCATCGGGCCAAAAACGAGAAAAGCAAGGATTGAACTGGTAGTAAAGCTAGAAGCAAAAGATAAGGCAAAAAAAGCATCAACTGTAGAGCAAATCGAGACCATTCCCGCTAAAAGCATCATAGCAAGAATTGAAGTCATTGGATCTTGTCCAAGATTTAAAATAACTTCACGAGGAATAAAGACTTGGATACAAGAAGCGATCGCACTTCCGATCACTAACATTCCACCTAACTCGCGTAATTCTTGAACAACATTATCTAAAAAAGCACCGAAACGTTTTGGTTCAGTTATTTTAGTAGACAACAGATTAAAATTATCATCTAAGCGAAGTGGTTTTTCGGTTTCTCCTAAAATGTAAGTTCCAGACTGCAATAACATCGACGTAGCGCGTATCGGTTCAGGAGATAGCGGTTTAGTAGGTAATTGGTTGATCCGATTCGCTAAAAAGGGTTGTAAGATTGAAGCAACATTAGTTTGAGTGCTAAAAATCCAGCTAATCGTTGTGGCGATCGCTAATGAAAAAACCACTCGTAAGATCACAACTTCTGGCTGATCTCGAAAAGCGATCCAAGTTGCCCAAATGACGATCGGATTAATGGTTGGGGCGGCTAATAAAAATCCAATGGCTACAGATGTTGGCATCCCTTGTATCAGTAGTCGTCTTGCTACTGGAACATTGCCGCATTCACAAACGGGAAAAAGAAAACCGATACAACTCCCAACCAGTGATCCTAGCAAAGGATGACGGGGCATCCCTTGGATTAATTTACGCTCATCGATCAATATTAGCAGCGCACTAGAGAGTAAAACCCCTAATAAAAGAAAAGGGATCGCTTCTACTAGCAAACTTAAAAATAGAGTGAAGGCATTTTGTATTTGAGCCATTATTGTTGCCTTCAAAGGCGAGAGTTTCATTAATTAACAGCAGACGTAAGCCAATCGTTAAAAGATTCGCTCTTTACTCGTTATCTGATTGTAACTGTCTTTATTAATATTTTTTTAACAATTATCCAAGTTCTGATGTTAGACTCAAATTTGGTCAGTCTGGCATTGTATCAGATTCGTCGCCAGAACAAAAGACTCATAATGCTTCCTCCGACTTAGGTTTTAACGTAAATTACATAGCTTCCGTATTCTGCTTTACTTTTTTTTACAAAAATCCAGATACAATGCTACATTATCGTCAATTGAGACAAATTCAGGCAATTAAGTAAATTGTCAAAGAGATCTAAAAGCTTGAAAGATAAACTCAAGAAAACAAATTCAAGTGTTAAATGGAGGTTAACTATTGATAAAAAAAGGAGAACTTAGTAGAATAAACAGCTAAAGTCAGAGAATTGTTACATAATATCTACATAACTATAAACTCTAACCCCCCATACAAAAAACTATATAAGTTATTAAAGGAGAAAAAAATGAGAACATTAGTCATACCGACTCAAACAACGCACCCCGAAATCGTTACCTTTGAACCTACGGGGTATGTAACAGCCGCCAATGTGAAAGATTTACAAGCTCATCTCGCTGAAGCCGTCAAATCACCTAGTTATTCGATGTATCTCGTCGATATGGGTAAAGTAGAATTTCTAGACAGTGCAGGTTTAATGACTCTAGTATCTTCCTATCGTTTAGCCCAAAGCCTCGGTAAACGTTTAAATATCTGTTCGATCACTCCTTCGGTTCGGATCATTTTTGAACTAACTCAGCTAGATAGAGTGTTACCTATCTTTGAAGATCGCTCTGCTTTTGAAGCCTCATTAAACGAAGAAGCGCAAATGACAGCCTAATCAACAATCAAGGTCAAACATTCGATATATTAGAAAAGCTAAGAATATGTCATTTGAGTGACCAGAGGTATAATGGCGGCAGTAATTTTAGAAGATCTTCTGACTCCCGACATTACGAAACCCGCTCGCTATCTCGGTAATGAGTTAGGTGCTAAACATAAACAGTGGCAAAGCGCAAACGTTAAATGGGTTTTGACCTATCCTGAAGTCTATGAAGTAGGAGCTTCTAATCTGGGTCATATTATTCTCTATAACATTCTGAATGCCCAACCCCGCCAACTCTGCGATCGCACTTATCTACCTGCTCCCGATCTCGCTGCTAAACTTAGAGCTACAAATACACCTCTTTTTGCCCTAGAATCCCGCCGTTCCCTAACCGATTTCGATATTCTAGGATTTAGCCTCAGCTACGAATTAGGTGCCACCAATATCCTAGAAATGCTAGATCTAGCGCTCATTCCTAAAAAATGGCAAGACCGATCCTCAGAACACTATCCTTTAATTTTTGCAGGTGGTCAAACAGCCACATCTAACCCAGAACCCTACGCCGATTTCTTTGATTTTATTGCCCTTGGTGACGGAGAACATTTATTACCCGAAATTGGGTTAATCGTCGAAGAAGCGAAATTAGCCAATCTCAGTAAAGAAGAATTATTACTCGATCTCGCTCAAGTTCCTGGGGTTTATGTGCCTCGGTTTTATGATCTAGCAGATGATGGCTCAGTTCGCCCCAACCGCCCCGATGTACCGAAAAGAATATTAAGACGAGTCGCAACCCCAATACCTGCTTATTCGATCGGTTTAGTCCCGTACATTGAAACAGTACACGATCGCCTTGTCATTGAAATTCGTCGCGGCTGTACCAGAGGATGTCGTTTTTGTCAACCAGGAATGTTAACTCGTCCTGCTAGAGATGTCGAACCATCAGACGTGATCGAAACGATCGAAAAAGGCATGAGAGCAACGGGACATAACGAATTTTCCCTTCTTTCCTTGAGTTGTTCCGATTATTTGGCACTACCTGCCGTTGGGATGGAACTGAAAAACCGTCTAAAAGATGAGAATATTACTTTAACTTTACCCAGTCAAAGAGTCGATCGCTTTGATGAAAACATAGCTAATATTTTAGGTGGGACACGTCAGTCAGGGTTAACGTTTGCCCCCGAAGCAGGTACCCAACGACTGCGCGATGTCGTCAATAAAGGTTTAACCAATGAAGAACTACTACGTGGCATTAAAACCGCCGTTGAACAGGGATGGGATCGCGTTAAACTCTATTTTATGATTGGTTTGCCTGGAGAAACCGATGAAGATGTGATCGGTATTGCTGATACAGTACGATGGCTCAGACAAGAATGTAGGATGCCGAAACGGAAAGCCTTAGAATTTAATATCACTATTTCTAACTTTACCCCGAAACCTCATACCCCCTTCCAATGGCACTCAGTATCAACAGCAGAATTTAGCCGCAAACAAGAATTACTGAAACAGGAATTTAAAACGATTAGAAATGCCAAAGTTAACTACACTGATGTCCGCATCTCTGCAATGGAAGATTTTATCGGGCGCGGTGATCGAAAATTATCTGCTGTCGTACAACGGGCGTGGGAACTCGGCGCGGGAATGGATGCCTGGTGGGAAAGCCTCGATCAAGCTTACTCAGCATGGTCACAAGCCATTGATGAAGCGGGTCTTAGCTGGAAATATCGCCAAGTAGAAGCGGGTGAATGGAATGTATTTCAATTAAATTCTAAAACACTTTTAGATGCACCTTTACCTTGGGATCACATCGATAGCGGCGTAGATAAAAAATGGCTCAAAGAGGACTTAAATCGGGCTTTAGAGGCGGCAATTGTCCCCGATTGTTCTTTTGAGGGGTGTTCTCATTGCGGGGTCTGTGGCGTTGATTTTGGTCATAATGTGGTGATCCCTGCGCTGGAAGTTCCCCCCTTTGCAGGACAGTTTCAACCTAATACTGAGCGATCGCAACGGCTACGGGTTTGGTTTGGCAAACTAGGCGAAATGGCTCAAATCAGTCATTTAGACATGATTCGTTTATTTGATCGCGTGATTCGACGTGCGGCTATTCCCATTTCCTTTACAGGGGGTTTTCATCCAGGGCCTAGAATATCGATCGCCAATGCTTTACCATTAGGGGCGACAGGGACTGGGGAAATTGTCGATTTTGAATTGACGCAACGCCTCGAAGTCGAAGCATTTCAAGAAAAATTAATTGCACAACTCCCTTTAGATCTGCCAGTCTATCGGGTAGAAGAAGTGTATGTAAATTCTCCTGCGGCAACTCAGCTACTCGAAAAAGCCGAGTATCACATTACCATAGCAACCGATGATACCCTAGAACAATGGCAACACTGGATCGAACAGCTATTAGGGGAGACTGAAATACTCTGGCACAAAAAAACCAAGTCAGGAAAAAAAGTAACCCTGAATTTATGCGATCGCTTATATGAATTATCGCTGATCTCACTAAATGAGGAATCGGTAATTTTGCGATATGTGGGAAGTTGTCGTAATGATGGCACCCTACTTCAACCCGAACAAGTGATCTATATGTTAGAACAAGTAGCACAAAAAGAATTTGATTTATTGCGGGTACATCGTCAAAGTCTTTTTTTAGAACAACCTTCTAGAGATAATTTCTAATCCATTTGCGAAATGCTCTTAAAGCGTTACTGGTTCCATCAATTCGGCTCATTTCTAAATGCTGAGTGATTCCTTCAATAATGGGTATTTTAGGAAAAGTAGGACTTTCTGAAACTTCAATATATTTACCATTGCTTAAAACATTAATTTGTAGTTTTCGATTTTCATATCGCCAAATTTCAGGCACTCCTAATCCCTCATAGACACTTAATTGCGTTTTAGAAGTAACATCAACTTCAATGGCTAAATCTGGTGGGGGAGCAACCGTTAAATCAATGCGTTCTTTGCCGCTCGTTCGATTGTAGTTTTTAATGTAAAAAGAATCATCAGGTTCAATACCTACTTTCATCTCTTCTTTTTTAAAAGTGGTAGAGCCATAAGGTTCCCAGTTCATTTCTAACTCATCTAATAGAATTTTAAGTAAATCACCGATAATCACTTTAGCTTTTTCATGTTCGGATAACGGCATTCTAATTTCTAATATTCCTTGATCATAAGCAAGTCTTGAAGCACAATCTTCTCCTAATTCCGCTAAAATGTCCTCAAACTCTTGCCAGCTAATATCTTTTAATGTAATTCGCTGCCCAGGTGAAATATCTATTTGTCTTAGCTGTAAAGTGACCATTGCTGATAAATCATGAATATGCTATTTCAGATTTTAAACTTATTGCTTAATTTACTCTGAAAGAATACTTAATCTGACCTGTTCACCGTCTTTTAAAGGCTTGCTACTTTTGGCTACAAAGCGTTCTCCTGGTTGAATGCCTTCAATAATTTCTACTTTCCCGTTATTACGTTGACCGACTTGTACGACTTGTTGTGTGACTTGCGGTGCTTCTTGTTCAGTAGCACGAACGACATAAATCACGGTTTTTCCGTTCTCTTCAATCAAAGCAGATTCGGGGACAATAACTTGTTTTGAATTGTTGTTTTGAAAGCTGACTCTTGCTAATAAACCACCATTGATTTGTGTATCAGGATTATCGATAATAATTTCAATTGGAACGTTGCGCGTGATAGACTGAGCGACTGGACTAATACGGCTGACGTATCCTGTAAAAGTCTGTTGAGGAAAAGCATCTAATTTAATGCTTACAGGTTGTCCAACACGAATTTGAGCGAGTTCTAATTCAGATACAGGAATAATCACTTTAACTTGACTAAAATCCCCGATTCTAACAATTTCTCCACCTGTTGTAATTAAGTCTCCAGGTTGACTCAGTTTTTCAAGAACTACACCTGTCAGTGGTGAGATAATTTGAGCATAAGCTTGTCGTTGCTTTTCTTGAGCGAGAACTGATTTTTGGGCGGCTATTCTACCTAATGTATTGGCGACAGCTTTTTCAGCAATACGGATCTCTTCTTGTGCGCTAAGGATCTCTTTTTGAGCAAGTTGAGCCGTTGTGACAGCAACTTCTGCTTGTTGTTTGGGTACCGCGCCCTCTTTCGCTAATAGGGTAAATCGGTCAGCATCGTTTTTCGCCTGTTGATATTCGATTTTTAGACGTTCTACCTCTATTCGAGCATTATTGACTTCTATTCTCGCTCTAGAAAGTTCAGCATCAAGGGCAGCGAGTTGAGCTTGTTGTTCTAAAACTTGAGTTGCTAAAATCCGATCATCAACTTGCCCTAATTGTTGACCGCGCCGTACTTGATCACCTATATCAACATTAAGATTGAGTAAACGACCTTCAACTTGCGATCGTACAGAAACTTCTTTAATGGGTCGTGTGCTACCTGTATAATCTAGTTTAGGAGATAAATTACCCGCCTTAGCAATTGCTACATCAACAGCAGCGATGGTGTTTCTTTGAGAGACAGTCGAAGAAGATTGCTCAGAAGGTGTCCCACATCCTGCTAAAGAAACTACAATAATAGTCAGTAAATGACTTAATTTAACTTTGAAAGAAGTTGTAGCATTCATTGATTTTTCTCGATTAATTTTAATGAAAAGAATATAAAGATTGTGAAAGCGCGTCCCTCACTAAAAAAATCCTCATCTTGGGTACCTAAGCTTTTACTCATTGCATCATTGCTAATTGCTTTACCCTTTGGTTTGCTCTATGGGCTTTATACAGTGTATCGAATTCAAGGGGAACAGTTGACCACCCAGGGAGAGAATCAAAAAGCGATCATCGCTTATCAATCAGCACTACAATTCAATCATCATTCGGCTACAACTTATCTAAAATTAGCACAAGTTCAGCAAAAAGAGGGCTTATTAATTGAAGCTAAGAACAGCTATCAGCAAGCATTTAAGATTAATCCTGAGCTTAAGTCCGATCCCGATGCGGCGGCATCCCTCAAAGCGTTAGGTGATACTTTCGTTGAAAAAAGTTCCTTTGACGATGCGATTTTTGCCTATGAGAAAGCAATTCAATTAGAACCTTTCTATGTTGAGGCTTATTTGAGTTTAGGAAATCTTTTATTTAAACAACAAAAATGGGATGAAGCTCAAGAAAATTATCAAAAAGTCATTGAAATTGATTCAAAAAACTTAGAAGCTTATACCGCATTAGGAGATATTTATCGTCAACAAGAAGATTGGCAACAAGCGAAAGAAATGTATCTAAAAGCTTTGGAGATTAAGCCTGATGATGCTCAAATTGCTCAAAATTTAGGAGAAACCTATCAAAAATTAGAACAACCTCAAAAAGCGATTGAGATGTATTTACAGGCTATTACAATAGAACCGAAAAAAGGAGAATTATATAACTTATTGGGGGAAGCATTTTATGATCAAAAAGACTTAGATAGTGCTTATACAGCCTATGAAAAAGCTAGAGAATTGAGTCCTAAAAATGCCAAAATCTATAAAAACCTTTGTTTGACCCAAATTCATCAAAAACAATTTGAAGAAGCTTTAAAAGACTGTCAACAAGCTGCTAAACTTGAGCCAGAATTAGTCGAAGCTAAAGTTTATGCGGCTGAACTCGAAAGAGCTTTAGCAATACGCAACAATCCAAACCTACTAGAAATGCCCGAACAAATCCCTAGTTCTAGGATAGATCCTTTAGCTCCGACGAAACGCTCAATTGTCAAAATTTTTGCCCTGGGTAAAACCTTTAATGGCATCGGGACAGGTTGGATTATTAAACGCAGAAATAATAAAATATGGATTGTCACTAACCGTCATGTTGTGATTGACTCAAGTAAAACCCTTAAAAAAGCCGATCGCATTACAGTAGAATTTTATAGTACCCCTAATGCGGGACAAATTCGCCGTCGTCAAACCGCCAAAATCGTTAAAGTTGCGCCTCAAGATGATTGGATAGATTTAGCCGTACTAGAAGTGACGAACCCACCCAAAGATATTAAACCTTTTGCGATCGCTTCTACAGTTGGTATTGTTGATTTACCGATTAAAGTAATTGGAAATCCAGTCATTAAAGGTGATTGGGTTTTAGCCAAAGGGACAGTACGTCAAGTCACTGAACAACAAATTATGATGAGTATCGCTATCGGGTCTGGTTTTTCGGGGGGGCCAGTTCTTACATCAAATAATCAAGTAGTGGGAGTCGTTTCACAAGCTGGTCTTTATTGCTCTAATGCACCTCTACGAGACAGTTTTGATACCTCGTTGCTTAAACTCGGTTGCGGTCTTGCCGTTCCAATTGAAGCCGTCAAACAACGATTACAAGATTGGGGCATTTTTAAATAATCGCCCCAAAATATCTAACGACGCTCTTGCTCATTCATTAACATCGGTAAAGGCTGACGGGAAGTACTTGGAGGAAGATAATATCTAGGTGTTTCTTCTGTGGCTATCTCTTTAGCTTTTTGAATTTGTAGCCATCGCATCACTAAAGCGGTTATCACAACCATCATCCCAAACGATAATAATGTCCAGCGTTGACCAACGCCACCCATCACCACATCAACCGCACCCGCAATCAAAATAAAGCCAGATATCGGCTCTTTACGATAGGCAGCTTTGAGGAAACGAGGAAAATTAACGTTCATGCGTTAGCTCTACAAAATAATGGATACACATAACTTCAGATTATCGCAATTGTTAAAAATGCGTAGTTAAGTTACAGTTCCCGCATCTACAAGATGGAGGAAAATACTACTGTAGTCCTAACCAACTTAATAAACCTTGACCTGAAAAATACTCAATTGCTAGGGTTATGACAAAACCAATCATCGCCGCCCGACCATTAAGGCGTTCTGAGTATTCATTAAAACCAAACTTAGGTTCGTCTAATTTAGGGGTTTGAGTCGGTTCTAGATTAGCCATGATCAATAGTCCTCTTATTATTAGTTATCTTTACATTTCTTTACTATTCTATCTTAAACAGTAGAGACGGGCCATGGCACGTCTCTACCCATTATCTAATCACGTCCATTAATTGCAATCAAAAGTCGCAAAATAAAGATGAAAAGATTGATATAAGTTAGATACATCGACAGAGCAACAGGGAGATACTGGTCATCGCGGTAAGTACGGGGCAGAATATAAAAGTCTACAACCGCAGAACCCGTAAATAGTAGAACTCCTAATCCAGAAATCGCAATTTCAAGCCAAGTCGGTGTAAAAATACCAAAGAAAGACAAGCCAAACTGAATCAATACCACCACAAACAGGGCAATTATCCCTAAACTGATGGTTTGAGTTAAAGCCATGCCGTCTTTATCGGAAAGATTAGAACCAACACTACGACCTAAGACAAAAGCAATTCCACAACCAAGAGCCGCGATCCCAACACCCGTTAGTCCGACTCCAGAACTTCTTAGAGCCACAGAAACTATACCACTAAGGGTATAGCCAGATACTAAACTGTAAAGTGCTAATAAAGGTAAAGCAGTTTGTTTATTGCCACTTTCCGCGACATTACGAGCAACAAAAAACAAAATTAAAGAAACGATGATCGCCGCAAAGAAACTCGGCATAAATAAAGCAGGAGCCGAGCGCAGTACGCCTAAACCGCCGTAAGTCCCTACAGCAGTCAGAATTAGCCCACCACCTAAGAAGGGCAGCGCATTAGAAATAACATTCGGCCCAACGAGAGGTTGTCCTCTCAGTTCACGCATTGCTTGACGAAAATTACTGGTATTACTCATACAATTTTTTTTGTTATGGAATCCCTCTCTAATACTTATAGCGAAAATTTCAGGAGGTCAGCTAGTGCAGAATACCGTAATTAGTGATCTAGAAGCGTATTTTTTTCCTATTAAGTAAAGCAAATATTAACTTCAAAGCATGATTAAGTAAAAAACTTGAGTAGATTCACGGAGATGAGCATTACTGAGCCAAGAGAATTCCGTAAATCGAGCGTAGTGTCAAAATTTCCTGATACCGACAATAGAGAAAAGCAAAAAACTTTCAATCTTAGTTGACTTTCATTCATAACCGAAGAAGGGAAGTAAAAATTATGACCACTCAAGCTCTAGGCCTTCATAGTATGGAACTCTTAATCGACTACGCTCGTAATCCTTCTCTGGAACTTCGTAATAAGTTAGTTGAGATTAATTCGGGTTTAGTTCGCCAAGTCGCTCACCGAATTAGTCGCCAATGTGCCGACCCCTATGAAGATCTAGAGCAAATTGGTTACTTAGGTTTAATCAGAGCGATCGAACGATTCAACCCTCATCAAGGATGTGCGTTTAGTTCCTTTGCTATTCCCTATATTAGAGGAGAAATGCTACATTATCTACGCGATCGCGGTAGCATCATGAGAATTCCCAGACGTTGGCAAGAACTCTACGCCAAAGGAAAAAAACTTAAAAAACAATTAGCACTTTCGTTAGGTTATCCCCCCAGAGATCAAGAAGTAGCAAAAGCATTAGGGGTACCACTACAAGAGTGGAACGAATGCCAACTCGCCCTCCAAAACCGTTTATTAGTTAGCTTAGATGCCACAGTTGTTCAAGTGAATGACGGCTGTCTAACCTTTGGTGAAACCCTGCCAGACCCTCGTTGTCAAACTCAACGCTATTGGGAAGAAGAACGAATGCAGCTACAAAGAGCGATGAGTCAGTTAGAAGATAAAACTAAAGCCGCTATTGAATGCGTTTTCCTCAAAGATTTACCCCGCAAAGAAGCTGCCAGAGAAATTGGGATTAGTCCCATGACCGTCACCCGTCATCTACAAAAAGGAATTGAACAACTCGGAACATTAATGAATCCTCAAGCGGCTTAAATAAATTTCCTAACTTTAACCATAGTTTCTGTAAAGTTTTCCTTCTGACCTCTAACCCAAAACCTTAGAGGTTTTTTCTTGTTTAATGATAGGAGCTTTTCTTGGTATCTTAAAAAATAAACGATCAATCATGGACATTAAAGACGGTTTTCTTAGTACAGTTGGTAATACACCTCTCATTCGTCTTAATAGCTTCAGTGAAGAAACCGAATGCGAAATCTTAGGAAAAGCAGAATTTCTCAATCCTGGTGGTTCAGTAAAAGACCGAGCCGCATTGTATATTATCAATGATGCAGAAGCAAAAGGCTTACTCAAACCAGGCGGCACAGTTGTTGAAGGAACAGCAGGCAATACAGGCATCGGACTCGCTCATATCTGTAATGCCAAAGGTTATAAATGTCTGATCATTATCCCAGATACCCAATCACAAGAAAAAATCGATCTCCTTAGAACCCTTGGGGCTGAAGTTCGTGTCGTTCCTGCGGTTCCCTATCGTGATCCCAATAATTATGTCAGGCTTTCGGGTAGAATTGCCGAAGAAATGGATAACGCCATCTGGGCCAATCAATTTGATAATTTAGCCAACCGACTCGCCCATTATGAAACAACGGGGGCTGAAATTTGGTCACAAACCGACGGAAAAATTGATGTTTGGGTAGCGGCAACAGGAACAGGCGGCACTTATGCTGGTGTTTCTTTATATCTCAAGGAAAAAAATCCCAATATTAAATGTATTGTTGCTGACCCGATGGGCAGTGGTTTATTTAGTTATGTTAAAACGGGTGAAATCAACCCCGAAGGCAGTTCGATTACAGAAGGCATCGGCAACAGTCGCATTACTGCTAATATGCAAGATGTACCGATCGATGATGCGATCCAAATTGATGATTCTGAAGCGATTCGCGTCGTTTATCAACTTCTAGAAAAAGACGGTTTATTTATGGGGGGTTCGGTCGGGATTAACGTTGGTGCTGCCGTAGAGATTGCTAAATCAATGGGGCCAGGTCATACGATCGTCACTGTTTTATGTGATGGTGGGGCCCGTTATCAGTCTCGTTTATATAATTCCCAATGGTTAGCATCGAAAGGTTTATCACCTAAATGATCCGTTGATATTTAGTAATAACGGTTTATCATGGTACAAGCCATGCCAAGCTAAGGGGTGTATCATGCGAGCTTTACTAATTTATCCAGTGTTTCCGCCGACTTTTTGGTCATACGACAAAATTCTTGAACTTGTTAACCGTAAAGTCTTGTTGCCCCCCTTGGGTTTAATCACTGTCGCTGCAATCTTACCTCAAAATTGGCAATATAAACTGGTAGATCGCAATATACGCCCTGTAACTGAGGAAGAATGGGCCTGGGCTGATTTAGTAATTCTTTCTGGAATGATTGTTCAAAAAGATGATTTATTAGACCAAATCAAAGAAGCCAAACGACGCGGTAAATTAGTAGCAGTTGGTGGGCCGTATCCAACTTCTGTACCGTCTGAAATCGAAAAAGCAGGGGCAGACTTTCTCGTTTTAGATGAAGGTGAAATTACCCTGCCCATGTTTGTTGAGGCGTTAGCAAGAGGTGAAACAAGCGGTATCATACGCACTACTGAAAAACCAGATGTTACTGAAACCCCCGTACCTCGCTACGATCTACTAGAGTTAGATGCCTATGACTCAATGTCGGTGCAGTTTTCGCGGGGCTGTCCTTTTCAGTGTGAATTCTGCGATATTATCGTTCTGTATGGTCGCAAACCACGTACTAAAACTCCAGCACAACTCCTCAAAGAGTTAGATTACTTGTATGAATTGGGGTGGCGACGCGGTGTTTTTATGGTCGATGATAATTTCATTGGTAATAAACGCAACGTTAAATTATTACTTCAAGAATTAAAACTCTGGCAACAAGCACATCATTATCCTTTCCGCTTTAATACAGAAGCATCAATTGATTTAGCAACTGACTCCGAATTAATGGAATTGATGGTTGAATGCTATTTTGACGCGGTTTTCATCGGCATTGAAACCCCAGACGAAGACAGCTTACAACTCACTAAAAAATACCAAAATACCCGTAATTCACTACAAGAATCGGTAGAATCGATTATCCGTGCAGGATTACGCCCGATGGCAGGGTTTATAATTGGATTTGATGGTGAGAAAAAAGGCGCAGGCGAGCGCATTGTCCGTTTTGCCGAACAAACAGCCATCCCAACTACAACATTTGCGATGTTACAAGCACTCCCAAATACCGCCCTTTGGCATCGTTTAGAAAAAGAAGGACGTTTACAAGATAGTAAAGACGGCAATATCAATCAAACAACCCTAATTAATTTTATTCCCACACGTCCCATAGAAGATATCGCCCGAGAATATATTGAGGCTTTTTGGGCATTATATGAGCCTGAAAACTATCTTGATCGTACTTATCGCTGTTTTCTCATGTTAGGCGAACCGAAAGCCAAAACCGCTTTTAAACTACCAACATGGATCGATTTAAAAGCATTGGGGATTGTCATTTGGCGACAAGGCATTAAACGTCGCACTCGTTGGAAATTTTGGCATCATTTATTCAGTATTCTGAAACGCAATCCTAGTGTGTTTGAACATTATTTAACATTGTGCGCTCACAACGAGCATTTTCTGGAATATCGGCAAATTGTACGCAATGAGATTGAACAGCAATTAATCGAGTTTCAAAAACAATCTAAAACTGAAAAAGTCTTAGTTTAACCTAGTAAAGCTTTTAATTTTTCTACAAGAGCTTTTTGACCAAAACTGATTAACGTTTGTTCTCGTAACCATTGACCATTACAACGGGGATCATTACCTGCTAAAATTTCAAGACAAGCTTGAGCGACTGCTTCGGGATCTCGATGGGGAACTCGCCACCCCAAACGACTATCCTGTAAAGGATCAGCCGAACCATCAGCATCCCCTGATAACACTGGAAGACCACACGCCATCGCTTCTAGATAAACAATGCCAAATCCTTCCTGAGACGGCATAATATAAGCATCAGCCACGCGATAATGATCCACTAAAGCTTCATCGGGAACAAAACCCGCAAAGATCACCTGTTCTTTAACCCCTAAATTTTCAGCCAATTTCGCTAAACGAGGTTGATCATCACCGCGTCCAATCACTAAATACTTGACATTTGAATAAACTTGTGTAATCTTCGATAAAGCTCGGATGGTCACATCAACCCCTTTATAAATATCACCCGACCATAAACGAGCAACCGTCATCAAAACTCTAGCATTTTCTAAGCCATATTTTTGTATTAATGCTGCGGGTTTGGACTGGGGGGTAAAATGTTCACCATCAACCACACAAGGCAGGATCTCGACTCGTTTAGGGTCAATATCATTTACTCTTACCAATTGATCTCGACTATAACGACTAATTGTCCAAATTGCTGAGGCTTGTTGTAAGGCTTGGCGTTCTAAAGTCGGTAATGGTTTCCAGACTTCCTTCCCATAAGTTAGTACAGTATAGGGAATACCAAGGGGTTGACACAAAAACCGTATTAGAGGAGCGAGTTTAATATGTCCACAATAAACCTGTGAGGGTCGATTTTGTAGCAATATTTTTAATAAAGATCCTGCCATCTTTAATCTACCCTGCCAAGCTGAAGGGGTTTTAAGATAATGGAATCTTACAGAATCACTTACAAAAGGGTTTATACAGTTTGCATCATCTCTGAGTAAGAAAATATCAGTTTGTGGAGAATTGGGTAAAGATAAATAAGCTTTTAAGACATCTTTAACATAAGATTGTATTCCTCCTTCTTGGGAAAAGACAGTGAGAAACGCAAAAACAGTATTAGATGATTGAGTCATAAATGATCACAAACGATAAATTGCACCTTTCTAGTTTAGCCCAAGTCATTAATTTAACCGAAAAATTTTCTGTTTATAGTAAATCGTGTTGAAGTTTATATACTTTGTAAAATAAAAATTGTCTAGCTATCATTTCTAACTTGAAGCATTAGTCAATAAAGATACTAAGTGCTTGTCAAATTAACTGGTATCAACGCCATTTATTGAGAATCAAGTCAAGTTTTTATAATCGGGACAATCAAGCCATAAGTCATACCGCTTATTAAAATTAAGTTAATTCTCAATAAAAACTCTTTTGACGGTTTATCCTAAATCCGCCATAAATATCCCTCGAAAAATTATGTAGGGGCTTGGTAGCCAAGCCCTCATCTAGAAAGGGTTTGGAGACCAAACCCCTACACAGGCATAAAAAGAGTCTGATTTATACGGATTTAGTATCAGTTAACAATACCGCTTAGACAAAAGGATTATCGGCAACTACTACGAAATTATTATAATCCTGCCAAGCATTCATAAAGTCGTAGTAATCAATAACTGAGGCCTGACCATATGGGGTTCCACTGTCATTAAGAATAATGTTAATTGAGCCATCCAATTCGCCGTCAATTCCTGTTACCCAAACTGCAATAGCTTGCTCTATAGGATTGCCGTACGAGTCACGTTGAGGATACCAAATTTCATTAGCATCTAAAGCGACAATTGGCTTATCTCCGTTTGCTAAAGTAGATGCCAAGGTGTTAATAGATGCTACCGTACTGTTGATACGCGCCAATGCCTAAAGTGTCGAGAATGTAACCAATATATTGTGGGGAAGTACCACTTTGAGGGTCAAACCATCCCTGCTGTTGAGCATAGTTGTTTGCAGCATCTTCGGAAACATATCCACCTGTTAATGACTGATAAACGCAGATTTGAGCCACAACCGCACAGGAATATTGACCCTGCTGTTGTCGCCAGTATTGAGCATCTTCAAGGGGAGTACCATATTCAATTCGATCGTCATGTGAAGCACTCACGACTAAAGTCGCGAGCTTCCTAGACTCAACTCGTAACCGAGTTGATACGCTGCATTTCATAGGACACGGATGCGGAACAAGTTCCGCATCGTGAGATGTCCGTTACAGCATTCTTAGGCGTAGATTCCTGTCCTTCCGACAGTATTTTAGATTCAGAAAACGCTAACAGGTTGCGTGTGGCGTTAAGGTCTCTGTCGTGATGAGCAAAGCATTCGGGACAATCCCATTTTCTATCCTTTAGGGTTAAATCTTCTTTGATGTAACCACAATTAGAACATCTTTTAGAACTAGGAAAGAATCTATCAACTCTTTGAATATCGCATCCATATAATTCTCCTTTGTATTCTAAAAGGGAGAGAAATTGTCCCCACGCTACATCACTAATTTGTTTAGCTAACTTTCGATTTTTGACCATCCCTTTGAGATTTAAGTCTTCACAGCTAATCACTTGATTCTCGCTGGTTAACTTGAGACTTATTTTGTGCTGGTAATCTAATCTCTGGTTGGCTACCTTTTCATGGACTTTGGCTACAATCAGTCTAGCTTTATTTCTATTATTAGACCCTCGCCGTTCACTGGATTTTAAATCCAGTGCTTGCGGCGAGGTGCCTTCCGCACCTTTAGCTTTACGACTTAACCTCCTTTGTCTAATTTTTAATCGTCTTAATGACTTTTGAAAATATCTTGGATTAGGAAACTTTTCAGGTTTACTGGTAATACAAAAATCTTTTAAACCTAAATCTAATCCGATTTAGTCACCATTTAATGGAGCTATGGCGAGATCTTGCTCAGTTAAGAGACACGCGAAATACTTGCCCGATGGTGTCTTGCTAATCGTGACACTTTTAATGGTTTCTGTAATTTCTCGATGAATGACCATTTTAATTGGGGTCATTTTCGGAAGTTTTAGTTTTCCATCTTCTGTGATTGAAAAATGTTGAGGAATCCTAAATGATTGTCGATTTGATTTTCTTTTAAATCTGGGAAAAGACCCTAACTTTTTAAAGAACCGAGTTAATGCTGATTCTAAGTCTTTTAAGGTTTGCTGCGACGCTTGAGAATTGACTTCACTTAACCAGACAAATTCTTTTTTAAGTTGAACAAGTAAGTTAGCCCATTCTCGGTATCTAAAATGCTTTTTAGACTCAGCATAGACATCAGTAGTCACTCTTAGGAAATGATTGTAAACAAAGCGAGAACACCCGAAGCACTTAGCTAAAAATGCCTGCTGTTCTTGATTCGGATCGAGCCGAAACTTGTACGCTTTGTTCCCCATAGTTAAAACCTCCTAGCCCAATTATAGCAAAGATTATCTAGAGTAGGATGAAAAGATAAATCGCCGCCAGTCATCTCATTGTGACTTTTGAAAGTCACTGACTGAAGTCACGAGTGTTCACGGCGGACTATAAACTACCTAAACTTTCAGTAGTGTTCGTTGCTAAATTACCTACATTAAGTTGCTCGAAAACAAACGAAACGCCATAATCGTTAGGAGCATCTTGGACTTCGAGAACATCTGATTGAGTGTCGGTTACCGTTGCTGAAGTAATAGTATTAGAAAGCAAAAGTGGTTCGTTAAATGAGGATGTAGCTGAGCAATTAATGGACGAATTTGAATTTCTACTAACGGTACTTAAACAAAATTTAAGCTCAAATATACCCCAAACTGGCTTTGTGAGCCGTAAATACGTCTGGGTTTGCGTTTAACCATTTGCAAAAACGGTAAGATATCGCTGTACGAAATGCCTCCAAGGCATCCACAAAAGTTAGAAGTTCTTTAGTAGCCCAACGTCGTTTTAATCCTCCAGTTAGCTGATGCCATAAAATAAAGGTATAGGCACAAAAAACTAAAATAAAATGTCTATAGAGACTTCGTTTATCTCTAACTTGATATTCTTTTAACCCTAACCATCCCTTGGCTTCTCGATCAAAAATTTTTACCCAATTTCTTTGAGAGTAAGTCGTTATTATCCATTGAGGAGTAATTATTGACGGGTCAAAATTAGTGAGCAAATAATCAAGCTCAGTTGCCTCATTAAAACTAGGAGCGTTCATGACGATAGCTATAGTTCTGAAGCCTTCTAGCTGAGATAACTTAACTTTCTGAATTGTTACCCATACGGTTTGAGGTTTTTCTCCAAATAATTTAATTGTACTGAAATCTCTGGCTGATAAAGACTCTGCCAGCTTGTCTAAGCGAATCTCTTGCCCTAATTTCTCTGAGTTTTCAAAACTTGCTTTTCGATTTTTAGCTAGTCCTCCTAGATACTTTAAATTCTTTTTTTCTAGTTCAATAAAAAAAGAAGTATTGTTTCCATAACCAGCGTCTAATAAAACAATTCCTGGACGATATCCTCTTTTTAAACTGCGCTCAATTAAAGATACAGCTATGGATGGCTTTTTTTGAAAAGCTGGGTCTTTTTTCCTTCAGCTAATCAAGTTGCGTGTTGATCTAATTCTATATCTAATGGTAAACTTTTTGTTCCATCGTACAGATGAGTTGTCACGACAACTATTCCTTGAGCGGTTTTCCCAATTTCACCTATGTATTGTCGTCCCACACCGTCTGTAAAATTTCCACTTTTTCTATGCCCTGAATCATCAACAATTAAAGAAAATCCTTTACTTATTCGAGTTTGACTACATTTATTCATCACTTCCAAACGCCGTTCATTAATCTGGTCGGCTGACCAGACTGATTCGGTTAAAAAGTGATGTAGGGAGTGATAAGACACGCCAACAGCATCGGCTGCCATCTGAAATAAATTTTTCCGTTCACTTTCCCCTAATAATCCACCTAAATAATGTCTAAATCATTTTTTTTGGGCTGGGTGATTAAACAAATCGTCAAAGCGACGACACCATCTGTCAAAACATGGAGGCATGGCGGCTGGTGTTGTCTCTTTCATTTTTAAGCATTAACGTCAAATTTAATCACACCATCAATTATACAGTTTTTTGCTCAATACTTTTGTTTAAGTACCACTAACAAAATCCTCGCTGAAATCGTTAATCAAATTGCTTAGAGTTAAATCCTCAAACGAAAATTCGGGTACTATTGAGCCTACTAGCAATACATCACTCATTTGAGAATTAACACCTGCTTCCGAGGTAGTGGAATAATTGTTTGTAGGACTGTATGACATTTCAAAAACTCCTTTTCAAGCTGTATTCTACTCATTCATATTTTTATAGTTTTGGTAGTTATGCAGATGCTCAAAAAAGAGAATGATCAATTAAGTCTTTAATATCTATAAATGTAAATTTTTGATTGTGTCAATGATTGAAAATCTTTTTCGTATAACAGTTCATCTACTCATCCACAAGCTTTAAATTGATGAAAATAGTGTGAAAATAAGTTAAAATAATGATAGATGTCTTAAACAGCTAAACAATTGATTTAATCTAAAGCCTCCTATCGTAAACTGTCAATCCAAGTCGTCCGTTGCTAGACCTCAACAAAAGTCAAAGATTAAACTTTAGAGCAGCCCTATCCTTAAAGCTTAAAGCTATGTTACATTTCTTTATAGAGGATGTCTTGTGGATAGCTTACTTAAAAGTTATCTTGGCTCTCTTGGTACTGGCTCTCTTGGTACAAAGCTATTGTACTTTAAACAAATTTCAACTTGACGCTGATCACGCTAGTCAGATAGCCTAGTAAATTAGCCGAAAAATAGATCAATCACCGAAATATACAGCAACCTCTAGACTCAATGTTTACCAAACAAGCTACCGACTCAAAAGTCTATAAGTGGTTTAACGATCGCTTAGAAATTGAAGCCCTTTCTGAGGACATTTCTAGTAAATACGTTCCACCCCACGTCAACATTTTCTACTGTTTTGGTGGGATTACCCTAGTTTGCTTCCTCATTCAGTTTGCCACTGGGTTTGCGATGACATTTTATTACAAACCTACTGTAGCTGAAGCCTTTACCTCTGTTCAGTACCTGATGAACGATGTTAACTTCGGTTGGTTAATTCGTTCAGTGCATCGCTGGTCTGCCAGTATGATGGTTTTAATGATGATCCTACACGTTTTCCGAGTGTACCTCACTGGAGGTTTCAAAAAACCTCGTGAATTAACCTGGGTAACTGGAGTCGTCTTAGCCGTTATTACTGTTACCTTTGGTGTAACTGGATATTCCTTACCTTGGGATCAAGTTGGCTACTGGGCGGTTAAAATCGTATCTGGTGTACCTGCTGCTATCCCCATTGTCGGAGATCAAGTTGTAGAACTGATGCGCGGTAGTGAAAGTGTTGGACAAGCAACTTTAACCCGTTTTTATAGCCTACATACTTTTGTATTACCTTGGTCAATTGCAGTCTTTATGTTACTGCACTTCTTGATGATTCGTAAACAAGGTATTTCGGGCCCTCTTTAAAATCTAGTTAACAGTAAACAGTTAAATCGAGAAAAGTATTATAAACTTTGAAATTATGAAACTGTTCGCTGATAACTCAAAAAAAATTGCTGATCCTGAATGCAACTAAGGAGAAACTTATCAGATGTCAACTTTAAAAAAGCCGGATCTCAGTGATCCCGCACTACGCGCCAAACTCGCCAAAGGAATGGGTCACAACTACTATGGTGAACCCGCTTGGCCAAACGACCTACTCTATGTGTTCCCCATTGTTATTTTAGGAACCATTGGTTTATGCGTTGGTTTAGCTGTTCTTGACCCCGCTTTAGTCGGTGAACCTGCTAACCCTTTTGCTACTCCTCTGGAGATTTTACCTGAGTGGTATCTATATCCCGTATTCCAAATATTGCGGATTCTTCCCAACAAACTTTTAGGTATCGCTGGTATGGCGGGTGTTCCTTTAGGTTTAATGTTGGTTCCTTTTATTGAAAACGTCAATAAATTCCAAAATCCTTTCCGTCGTCCCATTGCTACTACTGTATTCCTCATTGGTACTTTAGTTACACTATGGTTAGGTGCTGGCGCAACTTTCCCGATCGATAAATCTTTAACCCTTGGTTTATTTTAAGATCAAGTAAGAGTTTTTTAAAATTTGATGTCTACAATCGATTCTGTGATGATGCTGGATCTTGTAGGCATCATTTTTTTAGGTCTAAAATTTTCTCTACCTTATTCCCTCTTTGTGTAAAAAGTAATCTGACTTTGGCATGAAGTCTTATATTCAAAATTGAATTTTTTATCTACTTACAGGTTGAAAATAAACTCATTATTTTGAGAGACGCTTATTAATGATAAGTGTTCTAAATTGTAAAAAGAGGTCTAGAGCAGTTTTTAAACAAACTAACAAAATTAAAACTTAATCTTGATCCAGCAATTTATTTGATATGAATTTTTATTTTGGAGTTTATCATGGCAGATCCTAAGAAAGGAAAACAAGGCTTTGCTTCAATGGACGAAGACAAACACAAAGAAATTGCCAGCAAAGGCGGTAAAACCACTCATAAAAGCTCTGGTAATGACGTAGATGAGGGTGAAGATGAAGATAAAAATGAGTCATCAGGCAAAGGTAAGCAAGGCTTTGCTTCAATGGATAAAGATAAGCAGCGTGAAATTGCTAGTAAAGGCGGTAAGTCCTCTCATAGCGGTTCTGGTGGCAACAAATAGACTAATTGTCGATATAACCCTTAGAAACTGAACATCATCAAAGATCAAATAAATAGGAGAATAGATATGCAAAGAGAGACAAAAAATCAAGAAGAACATGAAATGAGTTACGAATCTAGTTCCAGAGAAGAAGTCGTAAGTCCTAAAGAAAGAAACTTAACGGCTAACCCTGGCGATCGCATCTCTGATGAACCTCAAACCATTGAAGAAAAAGCAAAACAAATCGCCGTCGATGTTCCAGACATTACGGGTGATCACATCAAAGTCCCCACTTATTTTATTGTTGATGAACCAGATGGAGACAAAAAAGCCTTGCATCACGTAAAAGATGCAGAAGAAATCTCTGATGTGATCCGTCAAGCAAGAGTCGATGAAGACGGAAATCGCATCTGGCGATAAAAATTAATAATAACTTTTCTGACTACACCCTCTCAAACGGTGTAGTTTTTTTGTTCAAAAAAATTAATAATCGTTCCTAAAACATAGGACAATATGTTTGCTGTCTTATTGTTTCTTTGATCACAATGCAATTGTTTTCGCACCTAGAGCAACTGATTTTTAATCTTTTTCTCTTAGGCTTAATCGTCTGTGCTTTATCATTGTTAAATCGCTCTGCTACTTCTGAGTCTGGTTCACCGCCACAAATCACTCGCAAACCCGTTTATCGTTCCAGTCATCTAGCCTGCTTACTTGAAGATGCGCCCCCAAGTTCTCTTAAAGGGCAAGCTTATGAACTCGCAATCCCTTTAATGACACCCTTTGCCTGTGTTGTGCCGTCAACATGGCATGACTTTTATCAGCATTATTTAGCAAAACCTGGGATAAATTATTGGAAATGGCAAGATAAACCCGAATCTCAGCAAATTTGTCCTGCCTTAACCACCCTTTTTCAATTAAACGAACCCACTGGCTATGCTAAAGAAATTTTAGAAGCTCTTGCTGGAGGAAATAATCTTTTTTTTCATTCTTTAGGGAATACTAAAAATATTAAACAAGGGAACATCTTCCGTCAAAAAGAAGACCATTACCAACAGGGGAAGTTTGCCGATCGTGACTTTCGTATTCAATTCGCCATGCGTCACGCCTTTAAAGAATGGCATATCGCAGCAATTCAACGAATTGGTCGGCAAAAACTAGCCTCGGTTTATCAATGGTGTTATGGTGTGTCATGGGATGTCGTGCAAGAAATCATCAGAATTTCTAAAACTTCTTTCCCAGCCCTGATCCTAGAGCAATCTTCTGCTTGGTGGGAAATTTTGGGAGTTTCTTTCTTAAGCCGAGGAGAATCGGTCGAAAAAGCTTATAAAACCCTATTGCTATTATGGCACCCTGATCGAAATCCTCATCCTAATGCGACCGAAGTAACAATACGCCTCAATATTGCGTATCAACAATATCAAGCTTTGCCTCAAGCTTGGCCCGCTTTACGCAAATGGCTGTCAACTGGGCCATAAGTTGATAGAATAAATCGATTTAGTGAGGAAACCCGACTGAACGGAAACATGATGAAAAAAATCAACTCTTGCCTCAATTCTTGGGCAATACTGACGATCGCATCGTTAACATGGTCACCGTTACTCCGCCCTGCAAGGGCGGAGCCTGCGGTGACTGCCCAGCCGCAGTCAAATTCGGCTATTGCTAATGAGGTTAATTTATCAACGAATAGCGATTTTTTAAATGAAACTGAATCAGTTGATATTTATGTACCGCCACCAGAACAGAGTAACTATCGAGTTTGTGAAGTTTTGCTTCGACCGACCATTAACAGTATTATTGAGAAAAACACGGGAAAATGGGGTATTTTAGTTGAAAAGTTAGAAGATCGCACGATTATTTATAACTATAATGCCGATAAATATCTAATTCCCGCTTCTAATATAAAAATTATTACAACGGCGGCGGCTTTACAAAGATTAGATCCAGAAGCCCCGATTCGTTCTACCTCAATTAGAAACTGGGTAACGATTACCAATCAAAGAAGTAATAATGCTTATGCAGATACCCTGTTACGCTATATTGGCGGCCCCACTGCGGCGAAAACAGCTTTAGCCCAAATGGGGGTTAATCCTGGTTGGTTTCGTTTAGCAGATGGATCGGGAATGTCTCGCAATAATGTCGCTACACCAAGGGCATTTGTCGAAATCTTACGGGCAATGTATTATTCTCCCAAACGAGAAGTCTTTCATGCTTCTTTACCGATTGCGGGAATGAGTGGAACCCTCAAAGATCGCATGAGAGCGACACCCGCACAAGGAACAGTTTATGCTAAAACTGGAACCCTGACAGGGGTTAGAGCGTTATCGGGCTATATTCATCATCCCCATTACGGGATTTTGGTTTTTAGTATTATTGCTAATAATCCGAAACAATCGGGAAAAGCCTTGGTTAGAGCGATCGATCAGATCGTACTGCAATTAAGTCAAGTTACGCCCTGTGAACTATAAATGACTATGCTTGCTTTCGTCACTGGAGGAACTGGATTTATTGGGGCTAACCTCGTTCGTTTATTGCTAGAACAAGGTTACACCGTTCGGGCGTTAGTTCGTCCCAATCGCCCTCTTGACAATTTACACGGTTTACCCATTGAAATTGTTAAAGGCGATTTGAATCATCCAAATCTTTCAGAACAGATGCAAGGCTGTCAGGTGTTGTTTCATGTGGCGGCACTCTATTCATTATGGCAAAAAGATCGAGATAATTTATATCGTTGTAATGTTTTAGGCACCAGAAATATTTTAGCGGCGGCCCGAAAAGCAGGGATTAGACGAACAGTTTACACCAGTTCGGTCGCGGCGATCGGTGTTTGCGATCCCCCTTCATCCGTTAATGAATCCTATCAAAGTCCAGTTGAAAAATTAATTGGGGATTACAAAAAGTCTAAATATTGGGCGGAACAAGAAGCCCGCAAAGCCGTACAATTAGGTCAAGATGTGGTAATTGTTAATCCCAGTACACCTATTGGCCTTTATGATCTTAAACCCACCCCGACAGGTGATTTGATTGTCCGTTTTTTGCGCCGTCAAATGCCTGTTTATGTCAATACAGGGTTAAATGTGATTGATGTTCGTGATGTGGCTTGTGGACATTTATTAGCCTTAGAGAAGGGTAAAACAGGAGAACGTTATATCCTTGGCCATCAGAATATGACTTTAAAACAGATTCTGGATGAATTATCTCAAATTACGGGAATTCCTGCCCCAACATCTCAAATTCCCTCATGGATTCCTTTAAGTGTAGCTTGGCTCGATGAAAAAATTCTCACGCCTTTAGGGAAATCTCCATCAGTTCCCCTTGATGGTGTGAGAATGTCTACACAGTTAATGTTTTATGATGCTTCAAAAGCCGTTAGAGAATTAGGTTTACCTCAGTCATCAATTCATACGGCTTTACAAGATGCTGTTAAGTGGTTTCAAAAAGAATTACCCTATTCGTGATCAAGACGACGGACGATCGCATTTTCCCACTGGTTTTTCATTTGCTCAATACTAAGATCAATGACAGTCTGATCCGATACTGACATTTGTAATGATCGATCTGACTTTATCTGACCTATTTGTTGCCAAGCTTGTCCTAATGTTTCAGTGAGATAATTTTCCCACGCCGACTGTAGTTCTGGATTGATCGAGACAATAATCCGACTGGCAGATTCACCAAAAAGTAGGGTATCAAAGCGACTTCCCGACAAAACAACGGTTGCACCCAAACCGCTACTAATACAACACTCTGCTAAAGTAACAGCAATTCCCCCATCGGCACAATCATGAGCCGATTTGACCCATCCTTGACGAATCCCTTCACGACACGCTTTTTGTACCAATCGTTCCAAATTAAAATCAACTACTGGGGGCTTTCCTGCGACTGTATGATGAATTGTATTGAGATATTCCGAACCTCCCAAAGTTGGGACGACAGAAGAACCAAGTAAATAAATCAAATCGCCTTCATTTTGCCACGCTTGACCACAAACTTTAGTAATATCAGGGATAAGTCCGACCATTCCAATCACAGGAGTCGGATAAATCGGCTGTGGGTTGCCTTGTGAATCTACGGTTTCATTGTATAAAGAAACATTTCCCCCTGTAACTGGTGTAGACATTTCTCGACACGCATCTGCAATACCACGACACGCGGAAGCCAGTTGCCAGTATCCAACAGGGTTTTCTGGACTGCCAAAATTCAGATTATCGGTAACGGCTAACGGTTCGGCACCCACACAGCTAAGGTTACGAGAGGCTTCAGCGACAGCAGCTTTAGCCCCTTCATAGGGATCTAAATAAACATATCGCCCATTACAATCGGTTGTAGCGGCTACACCAATCTTAGATGTACTCGGATCAGCATCAATGGGACGAACCCGAATCACGGCTGCATCTGCTCCACCTGGTAAGATAACTGTATTATTCTGCACCTGATGATCGTACTGTCGATAAATCCAACGCTTTGAGGCGATCGTTGGTGTATCTAGCAGTTGTAATAAAATCTCGTTCCAAGTCTTAGAATCAATTCCCTCATTTGTACAAGCGGGTAAACTTTCCTCTGTCCATTTTGAAGCATCAATAGCATATTTAGGTGGTTCTGTCAATAATTCTCGATGATAAATCGGAGTATTATCAGCCAAAGCAGTAGCGGGAATATTGGCGGCGATTTCACCCTTAAAGAGAATTCTGACGATCGGTTCTTCGATCACCGTTCCTGCGATCACCGCTTGCAGTCCCCAACGGTGGAAAATCTCGATTAATTTCTGTTCTCTCCCTTTTTCGGCAACAAAAAGCATTCTTTCTTGAGATTCTGAGAGAAGATATTCATAGGGAATCATGCCTGTTTCTCGTACTGGAATTTTATCTAGATCTAGTTCAATTCCGACACCTCCTTTAGCCGCCATTTCTGAGGTAGAACACGTAATACCCGCCGCCCCCATATCTTGGGCTGCGACGACTGCACCCGTTTTAAAGGCTTCTAAACAGGCTTCTATTAAAGATTTTTCGAGAAAGGGATCACCGACTTGTACCGCAGGGCGCGCTGCCCTGCGGGCAGATCCGCGAAGCGGATCGTCCATCGATTGATCGGTTAATTCTGCACTAGCAAAACTCGCGCCACCCATGCCATCGCGTCCCGTCGTGGAACCAACATATAATACTGGATTTCCGATACCTTTTGCTCCAGATATAACGATTTCGTCGGTTTCCATCAATCCTAACGCCATTGCATTGACTAACGGGTTACCGCTATAGGCAGGATCGAAATAAATTTCCCCCCCAACCGTTGGAACCCCGACACAATTACCATAATGTGAAATCCCTTCGACGACACCAGTGAAAATACGGCGATTTCTAGCATCATCTAGGTTTCCGAACCGTAAAGAATTGAGAATCGCAATAGGACGCGCCCCCATCGTAAAGATATCTCTGAGGATGCCACCTACACCCGTCGCTGCACCTTGAAACGGTTCTACCGCAGAAGGATGATTATGAGATTCGATTTTAAAAGCTAGTCTCAGTCCGTTTCCTAAGTCTACTACGCCTGCATTTTCTCCAGGCCCGACAAGAATGCGATCGCCTGTTGTGGGAAACTGTTTTAATAAAGGTCGAGAATTCTTATAACAACAGTGTTCTGACCACATTACACCAAACATCCCGAGTTCTGCTTTATTAGGATGACGACCTAAACGGCTAACAATTTCTTCGTATTCATCGGGTTTGATGCCTTCTGAGGCGATTTCTTGCGGCGAAAAAGGAGCAGACATAAAATAACTCTAATTGTGGAGACACCGTAAATTATTGTATCTGATCTCCATGTCTACCGAAGCTAAATAAAGACTGCTGGTGACACCTGAAAAAATTCTCCCAAAGCTTTAGCTTGAGATTTACTAAGATAATGTTTTCATGATGATAACAATCAATGGTAGGGGTTTGGTCGCCAAACCCTATTTATTATTAAACTTTGAGCTAAAATGAAGGGCATGAAGCGATCGTATTTTCCCCTATTGCTCACGTTTCTTTTATTGAATGGTTGTCAAAAAGACCGAGTAACCATTCCTTCGGATACTTCTGTTGCAGCGAACCCGACTCAAATTCAAACTCAAACGTTACAACCCAATCGTATTTCAATTGCTTTAGAACAACTTCCCCAACCTTTTGCCTCAGATAGTGCTTCTAAACCACCCGAAATATTACCTATTCCAGCACAAGCTAAATTAAATGTCCCACAAGGATTTCAAGTTAATGTTTTTGCCGAAAATCTAGATAACCCGCGTTGGTTAGCATTAACCCCTGATGGAGATGTATTAGTTACCGAAACTCGTCAAAATCGAATACGTTTACTCAAAGATACCGATAAAAATGGTGTCGCAGATAGTTATAAAACCTTTGCCACTGCCGAAAATGGCTTAGATTTGCCGTTTGGGATGGCTTTTTCAGGAAATTCTTTCTTTTTGGGAAATCAAGATGGGGTGTTACGTTTTCCTTTCTCTAAAGGTCAAGAAAGTATTAGCGGAACAGGTCAAAAAATCGCAGAATTACCTGGTGGGGGTTATCGTCAACACTGGACAAGAAATGTTGTCGCTTCACCTGATGGACAAAAATTATACATTTCCATCGGTTCTCGTTCTAATGTTGATGTTGAAGAATTGCCCCGCGCTTCAGTACAGGAAATGGACTTAAAAGATTACCGTCTGAGTACCTTTGCGTCTGGTTTGCGTAATCCTGTAGGTTTAGATTTCCATCCCGTAACAGGAGAACTTTATACTAGCGTCAATGAACGAGATGGCTTAGGCGATGATTTAGTTCCCGATTATCTGACTCGTATTCGTCGCGGTGAGTTTTATGGTTGGCCTTTTGCCTATCTATCACCGAAATTCCTCGACCCTCGTCAAGTGGAAAATAACCGCAGTAGTAACCCACAATTAGCCGCCACCACAAAAACCCCTGATGTCTTATTCCAAGCGCATTCAGCCGCTTTAGGGTTACAATTTTATGATCAAAAAACCTTCCCCGCAAAGTATCAAAATGGGGCCTTTGTTGCGTTTCGTGGCTCTTGGAATCGTGGACAGGGAACAGGGTATAAAATTGTTTTTGTGCCGTTTGGTCAAGATCATCGACCATTAGGCTATTATGAAGATTTTCTGACAGGTTTTCTAGTCGATCCAAAAGTTCCGAGTACGTGGGGTAGACCTGTAGGTTTATTAGTCCTCAGAGATGGTAGTTTATTAGTCACTGAAGAAATGAATGGTCGGATTTATCGGATACAATATCGATCACCCTGACTAATGTTCTGACTTTTACCGACTGATCTAAACTGTGACACCAAGATATTATTGATGTCATCCGCTTTTCAGATTGGAGTGAGTCTCGTGACTAAGCTAACTAACGGAAACATCTCTCACTTGCGTGTGTCATCTCGCTTGTCACACCATCGCACAGCAAATCCATCCAAAAGTGAAATTGAAAGAACGTGGCTATCTCGTCTAGCTGAAGACCATCTACAACAAAGTCAGCAGGAAAAAGATAGTATTATTCAATGGTTGCTCGGTGAAAGCGAAACAGAATGGAACAGTCTAACCCTAGAACAACAAACCAATCATCAGCAATTTTATAATGATCGCTACCAAATCCTAAAACAGCGTTATCTTAATGTGACAGCGACTCAAGCTTATCAAAATTTGCTCAATCGTTTATGTTCTTTAGTGGTTGTCCATCAAAATTTTCAAAATTGGCTTAAAGCTAACCGAGAGGGTCAACGCGCTTTACTAAAAGTTGTACAAGAAGTCATCAAAGAAATGATCCAAACAGAGGATTATGTCTTACAGCAAATGAAATGGATTGCTCAATGCACTGGTGATCAATTATTACGCGATCGTCTACTTTTAGCCAGTATTGAAGAATATAGCCTACGTTTTGTAGAAAATCAACCGTTATTTCTACATCGTTTATTAAACTATGTCCGTCGTAACACCAGACAAAAAAGCGTTTTAATGATTCTTGAACCTCTAATGTTAGAGGATGTTAATCAGACTCTAAACGAAAATCAGGAAGGTCATCAGTGTTCTAAAGTCATGGTGGAAATTAGCTTTTCTGTTATATCGGCTTAAAAAACAATTTATTTTAAACGGCCTGAACGCATAATACTAATAATTAATCCCAATCCCATAAAACTAGCGACGGTAAACAAAATATCGCTAATAATTACTAAATGTGTGGTAGATGTTTTAGTCGAAATAATCGCCGCACCAATTGTTAATGAACCAATAACAATACTAAACGCTAAACGATTGACTGATAATTCTAATGACCGACGCATTGGATCTAAATCTGGTAATCTGACATTCCATTGCAAGGTATCTGAAGTCAGTCGATCTAAAAATACATCAATTTGTCGCGGACTTTTTAAAGAAATTGATTTTAAATCTAAAATTGTTCTCAGAGAAGATTGTAAGGGCGTAACTCCAATCAATTGACGTTCAAAAAAATTCGTCATTAAAGGTTTGACTTCTTCGATCACATTCAGTTTAGGATTAAATTTTCGCCCTGCACCTTCTAAATTCGCTAAACTTTTGGCATATAAACCCAAATTACCTGGAAGTCTCAGCTTATTCTTTCTCGAAATTTGTAACATTTCATAAACCACCTCACTAAAATTAATTTGAGCTAAATTCAAATTGTAGTATTTCCGTAGCATTCGCTCAAAATCGTTTTCTAACTGAGAAGTACTCGCAGGTTGGGCTGAATCTGATAATTTTACCGTTAGTTGGCTACATCTTTGGGCATCTAAATCAACAATTGCTAAGAGCATTTCTGTTAAAATCTGTTGAGTTCGTGGATCTAAACGCCCGATCATGCCACAATCTAACAGAGCAACTCGACCATCTTTAAGATAAAAAATATTACCAGGGTGAGGATCAGCATGAAAGAATCCATCAATATAATATTGTTGGAAAAAAGCCCTGAGTAAAAGACTGGTTATTTCTTGACGACGTTCTTGAGTGGTTTTTAGTGTTGGGGGTTCACTAAGATCCGCGTCTAATAATTGTTGACCATACAACCATTCTAAAACTAAAATTTTTGAGCTACTGAGTTCCCAATAAACTTTAGGAACTACTAATTGTTTAGGGTCAAACCAGCGCGTTTTTGAGAGATTTTGCTTTAATTCTTCAGTAAAACTCCCTTCTTGTCGAAAATCTAATTCTGCTTTAACGGCTTTTGTAAAATCATCTGCTAAATTAACAACATCATAGGTTCGGCCAAACTCCGTCATCGAGACAAGTTCAGCAATTCCTCTAATTAATGCACTATCTTGAGCAACAATTTTCTCAATCCCAGGACGCAAAACTTTAATTGCTACTTCGTCTCCATCTAATAATGTAGCGCGATGAATCTGACCAATTGATCCCGCCGCCACAGGTACAGGATCGATCACTTGAAACACTTCTTCAATAGGTTGGTTTAATTCCTCTTGAATCACAGTCTCAATAGCTAACCAAGAAACGGGCGGAACTTGTGCTTGCAGAGCCGATAATGCTTCAATATATTGGGGTGGTAATAAATCGGGACGAGTGCTTAAAAGTTGTCCTAACTTAACATAAAACGGCCCCAATTCTACTAAAATTTTGCGTAAAACTTCGGGAGTGGGTATTTGCGGTTCGTCGGCGGTTCCTCCAGTCAGAAGACCCCGCATATAGTCCCATCCATTGCGAAGGACGACATCAATAATTTCTTTTTGGCGAGTCGCGTAAGTCAGTGCAAACACAGGCGTAATGATTGAGGCGTAATTTTGTAGAGACGTACCATGGTACGTCTCCCATCATTATAGTAATTGTTCTAATTGAGGGTTGTCTTGCAGTAATTTCAGTACCTTTTTGATATCTTGTGTGCGGTTTTTATGCACGACTAATGTCGCTTTACCATTTCGGACAATTACGACATCTTCTAAACCAATGGTTACAATCACTTCATCGGCATCATTCGCATATAAAATCGATCCCTCGGTATCTAAACCGACATGAGTGGCTAACTCTATATTCATTTGACCTTCTTTTTGTAAAAGTCGTTCAAGGGCGTTCCAGTCTCCTAAATCATCCCAACCAAAGTCAGAAGGTAACACATAGGCTAACTGAGTTTGTTCCATCAAAGCATAGTCAATACTTTTTTTCTCTAAGGTGGCATAAGCGGCTGTCCCTTGTTCTTTTAGTGGACGGATAATATTAGGCGCGTAGGTATCGAGTTCCTGTAAAACGACTTCTGCCCTAAAAATAAACATTCCGCTATTCCAACTAAAACGCCCTGTTTCAATAAAGGTTTGGGCGGTGTCTTGATCGGGTTTTTCTGTAAAACGACTGACGCGATAAACGGGTAGATTGTTATAGTCTCCTTTTTTTTCTCCCTGTTCAATGTAGCCGTATCCAGTAGAGGGAAAATTAGGCTGTATGCCGAGAGTGACGATCGCATTCTTAGTTTGTGCGATTTCTGAAGCGGCTTTGAGGGTGTTTTGATAGGCGGTTTGATCCCCTATCCAGTGATCCGCAGGAAAGAAGCCTACAACCGCATCATTGCCGTAGCGTTTGGCGACTTCTAGGGTTGCCCAGGTGACAGCAGGGGCGGTATCTCGTCCTTCAGGTTCAATCAATAGATTCTCTTTGGGTAAATGGGGGAGTTGTTCAATAACGACATCAGCGACTAAAGCAGATGTGATCACCCAAAGTTTATCCCATCCTGAAGCCAGAGGTAACAAGCGATCGGCGGTAGACTGTAAGAGACTACTACCAGTGCCATCAAGAGATAAAAATTGTTTGGGTTTTTGACGACGACTCAACGGCCAAAAACGTTCACCTTTTCCACCCGCAAGAATAACGGGAATAAGCACTTGATTCATTGTTGCCTCAAAGATAATGCTGATTGCCCCTATTTTGAAGTGAATTTTTCGTGCTTGTCAATAGACTCAACTCAGTTATTAAGTATTTCTACTTACTAATATGGAATAATCATGATTATTAAGAGCGATAATGTTGTTCAATCCAGATCCTCATTTGTTCTTCAGAAATCCGTTTCACAGATTGACCATTTTTAGGATTGTAGGCACTCCACCAAATATTTCCATTTTGATCAACTATCCGCCAGACTTGCAATTCTAATGAAGTATTGAAGAACTGACTAATATTCTGACCCATATTTGTTAATTTTGTCCAAAATAACGCTTTTTTGACAGTTTTATGAGCATATAACGGCTCTAACTGCTTATAATTTAAGGTTTTCATGATGAATCACTCTTTTTCATTGACTTTATATTCTCATCATATGAAGGGTGGCTTAAAGAAACAATTCATGGATTAGATAATGAGCCATCAATTACACTGATGGATAATTCTCTAGATCTTCTCTTTGTGTGGAGATAATTCTAGTCAAAAAATGTGATGGCTCTTACGATGATTTATGAACGTTCAAACCATTTAAAACTATCGCAATTACTGGTATTAGTAGCGGTCACGGATTATGGTAGTTTTAGTGAAGCAGCCTTACAACTTCAGATGTCCCAATCTGCGGTAAGTTATGCAATTGCAACACTAGAAGAAGAGTTAGGAGTCGTCTTATTTTTACGGGGACGCTATGGGGCTAATCTTACCCCAGTCGGACAACAAATCGTCGAGCGAGCGCGACAAATTTTGTCTTTAATAGACGATATCAGTAAACAAGCTGAATTTGCTAAAGGTTTAAAAGGTGGACAAGTTAGAATTTCTTCGTTTCGTAGTGCAGCCACTCACATTTTACCCGAAGTGATCGCCGAGTTTTGTCAACGTTATCCAGCACTTGCTGTCAGTATTGCAGAATATGATGATTGTCTAAATGTCGAACAAGATTTACGAGAGGGACGCGCTGATTTAGGAATTATTTATTACTATCAAAAAGATCATCAAGAGTTTGAGCAATGGGAACTGATGCGCGATGAGTTTATTGTATTATTTCCTCCCGATTTTAAACTCAAAGGACAATCTTTAACATGGGAAGAATTAGCCACTTATCCTTTAATTATGGCTCCCGATGGCGATACTTGTGATGCGATGGTATATGAACATAGCGCGAAATATGGTGTTACTTTGCAAGTGATTTATCATGTTCGTTCTGATGCCACAATCGTTAATATGGTCGCTAAGGGTTTAGGTGCTGCCATTACTCCTCGTCTAGCTGCTCAAACCATTCCAGCAGGTGTACAAAGCTATAGTTTGCCAGTTCCTTTTGATAGAATGATTGGCATTGCGATTCTTAAAGATGCTCTTTTAACACCAGCTACTTTTGCGTTTTTGGATCTTTTAAAAGTACAATTTAATCATCTCTAGAAATCCGTTGACGATGTTTTTCGAGGGTAATATGTAGTAAATTTAAGACTTCGGTAGCTGTTTCAATAATTTGAGGAGGACTAAAACCTGCTTGAATTACTTCTTTAAAGAAAGATTTAGCGACAATTTTGGCGAGTTTAGTCGGATGAGGATCAGCTTCTTGAGTTTCTTGTATTTCTCTAACAACGGCTAAAGTGACAAATTTCGATTTTAGAATATTTTGTAAATGAGTAATATGTAGAGATTGACTAGCTATTGTCGCAAACAGTTTGAGGAGTTCTAGATCTGACTCATCAAAAAATTTTTTTTGTAGCGGTTGTTCAACAATGATCACACCACTAATCTGATTATTTTGCCACAGAGGAACCGAGATTAAACTAGTTGAATGATGTAAGTAATTTTTCGGTAGCGCAAAAGGAAGAAATTTACTATTTTTAATCAGTAAAGCTTGTTCCGTTTGGCTAATATAATGAGCGATCGCCTGTTCTAGTGGAGAGACTTTAAGTTCAATTGAATGAGGAATGTTAGCACAGTAACTAACTTGAAAACAACCTTGATCATCGGATTGAGTAAACTGTAAGATCGAACAACGACGAGCGTTTAAACATGACATCGTTTGAGTCACGATTGCTGGTAAACTCTCCTCTACACTAGAGTCAGTTCTATTGTGTCTAGGTAGAATTATGGGTTGAATTGCTATATTGTTATCGGTATTCATCACAAAGCCAAAAATATAAAGGATAAAAACTTAAAAAGGAATCAGCAAAAGAGATACAGCACGTTTAGAGAAAAATTCCTTTAACAAGACTGTTATTTCTTTGAAATTTTGGGGAACTATATAATTGTAGCCTTTGCAAAGAGTGCTAGTTCAAAAATGAGTAATGCACAAGATATCCGTCATGTCCTAGTCGTTGAAGACCAAAAATCAAAACGAATTGTTTCTCTCAAAGAAACTACCTATTCAATTGGTCGTGATCCAACGAGTTCAATTATCATCTATGATCGTCAGGTTTCTCGTCATCATGCAACATTATTACGAGTGACCGATTATCAAAATCATCAAGAGTATTATCGTATTATTGATGGTAGTTTACAGGGGAAAAAAAGTACCAATGGGCTAACAGTCAATGGTAAGTATTGTTTTTCTCAAGAGTTAAAAACGGGTGACGCGATCCGCTTTGGTAGCAAAGTCAAAGCAAGTTATCATCTAATTACTGATTCAGCAGAATTAGACAAACTTAGATTGACAATAAAAGAGGAAGAATCGCACCAAATCACACATATTCCGCAGAATCTACCTTATCATGCGACTTTAGATTTTGATGCCAAAAATTCTTTAATCTTGAAACTTAGTGACTCGGATGATGTCCAAACTTCTCTTTTAACGCCAATTCCAACAGTGGAAGGTAGTCCTTTTCCTATGTTTGAACTGAATTTTGATGGAGAATTGATTTCACTCAATGCTGCGGCTATCTATAAATTTCCTGAATTAAAACAAGATCGTACAAATCATCGGATTTTAGATGGATTAATCCAAGAAACATCAGCCAAAGAAGGAACATCATATATTCGAGAAATTCAAGTAGCGGATGAGACTTTTGAGCAGCATATTCACTATCTAAGTGATAGCAAAGTAGTCAGAAGTTATTTATTTGAAGTCACTAAATATAAGCGTTTAGAAAATCAACTGAATCATGATGCGTCCTATTATCGTTTTTTAGTTGAACAAACATCTGAAGGGATTTTACTGATTGAATGTAATACTAAGAATATTATCGATGCAAATCCGTCCTATTGTCGATTAACTGGATATGAATTAGACGAACTTAAACAAATTAATATCTATCAAATTGTCGCACTAGATAAAGAAATTGTCGATAATGAACTAGCTCAAGTTGAACCGAATAAATCATCTCATATCGAAGAATCATTACATCGCTGTCGAGATGGTTCACTGATTAGTGTAGAGGCGCGAATTAGTCGCAGTACTTTTAAAGAAAAAGAAGTATTTTGCTTTGTCATTAAAGATATTAGTGAACAAAAACGCTCAGAAGAAAGAATGCAATATCAAGCCTTTCATGATGCACTAACGAATTTACCCAATCGCGTTTTATTCAGTAAACAATTAACCCTAGCCTTAGCCGAAGCACAAAGAAATCAAACACTTCTAGCAGTGATGTTTTTAGACCTAGATTCTTTTAAAAATATTAATAATACTCTAGGTCACACCATCGGGGATCAACTCTTACAAAGCTTTTCTCGACGCTTAACCGCTTGTGTTCGTGCGGGTGATACGGTAGCACGTTGGGAAAGTGATGAATTTACTGTCCTTTTACCTAGAATTAAAAATACAGAAGATACAGTCAAGCTTTCTTATCGTATTTTTGAAGCTCTTAAACAACCTTTTATCATTGAAAAATATCAACTTCAGCTAAAAACCAGTATTGGCATCGCTATTTATCCCCAAGATGGTGAAGATCAACATACTCTTTTAAAAAATGCTGATGTGGCCCTGAGTCGTACTAAAAAACAAGGGCGTAATCATTTTCAATTCTATACACCACTGATGTCAGAAGAAGCATCAGCTTTATTAAAAATTGAAACCCTGCTTCATCAAGCATTAGATCGTCAAGAATTCTCTTTAGTCTATCAACCTCAAATTAATTTCAAAACTGGGGACATCACTGGAATGGAAGCTTTATTAAGATGGAATCATCCAGAACTAGGGGAAATTTCACCTAATAAATTTATTCCTCTAGCTGAAAAAACTGATCTAATGTTACATATTGGAAAATGGGCTTTAAAAACGGCTTGTCAGCAAAATTTAGCATGGCAAAAAGACGGTTTACCCCCCATTCTAATCGGTGTTAATTTATCAAGTAGAGAATTCCAACAACCCAATTTAGCTGAAATTGTGGCTAGAGTGTTAGATCAAACTGGATTAGATCCCCAATGGCTAGAATTAGAATTAACTGAGAAAACCTTGCGAAATCATTTAACAGCAGCACCGCAAGTCTTCCAAGATTTACAAAATATCGGGGTACGTCTTTGTTTAGATGATTTTTGTACAGGCTATTCAGCGATCGGTTATTTAAAACAATTTTCTTTTAGAACCGTCAAAATTAGCCAAACGTTTATCCGAGACTTACGCGGCAATACACAAGATTTAGCGATGATTGCAGCAATTACCTCTTTAGGTAGAGGTTTTAATACACGAATTGTGGCAGAAGCGGTCGAAACGCAACAACAAATCGAGCTTTTACAGAGTCAAAACTGTTATGAGGCTCAAGGTTATTGGTTCTCAAAACCGCTTGCTACCGACCATGCGACCCAATTTTTGATTAAAGGTTATTCTACGGTCGTTTAATGTCACTTTCAAAATAAATTATATTTAATGTTAGTTTAATCATGGTTTCGGGAACTCTAAAATGGAGGACTGTGTCTTTTCCGAAACCACAATGAATCATTCATCATCTTTTCGACATATTTTAGTGATTGAAGACCAGAAAGCTCGACGAATCGTTGCTTTAGAAGAAGCTACTTATTCAATCGGTCGAGAATCTAGTAATTCAATTGTCATCTATGAATCTGTTGTATCCCGTCGTCATGCCACTTTCTTACGAATTAAAAAATCACCTCATGGAAACGAGTATTTTTACCGTATTATTGATGGGGATTTGGAGGGGAATAAAAGTACTAATGGTTTAATTATTAATGGCTTAACGTGCGAATCTCATGATTTAAGGCATGGTGATGTTGTTTTATTTGGAGGTCGGGCAAAAACGAGCTACTACATCATTCCTAGTGCGGTAGAAATAGCCTTATTTAATCCGATTGATTCTACTTTATTAGAAGAAGTAATTGAACAAAATAATATTGTTAATAATAGTTATTCAACTTTAATCTCAGATAAAAATGAAAAAGACAATTTAGAAAAACAAGATTTAGTCCGTTTAGCTTCTTTTCCTGAATTAAGCCCTAATCCGATCATTGAAATTAATTATCATGGTGAGATTACTTACACTAATCCTGCCGCTAATATTAAATTTGAAAATCTACGAGAAGAAGCTTTAAAACATCCTATTTTGAAAAGTTTAATTGATCAATCCAAAAATACAGAAGGTAATCTTTTACTGAGAGAAGTTCAAATTGACGATAATGTTTTTGAACAATATGCACATTATTTAAGTGATAGTCAACTAATTAGAAGTTATATTTTTGATATTACTGAACGTAAACAAAGCGAACAAAAATTAAAATATCAAGCTTTTCACGATCTATTAACCAGTTTACCTAATCGAGCTTGGTTTAATAAACAGTTATCAATTTCTTTAGAACAAGCTAAACGAAATAAAGGTATAATTGCAGTTATTTTTCTTGATTTAGACGGCTTTAAAAATATTAATGATTCTTTAGGTCATTCTTATGGTGATCAGGTTTTACAGCAATTTGCTAAACGATTAATTAATTGTATTCGTGCGGGTGATACGGCGGCACGTTGGGGGGGTGATGAATTTACAATTTTATTACCTCAAGTTCGTGATGAAGAAGATACGATTAAATTAGCAAAACGAATTATCGAAATTTTGAAAAAACCCTTTCATATTAAAGAGCATCAACTTTATATCAAAACAAGTTTAGGAATTGCTATTTATCCCAGAGATGGAGAAGATGCAGAATCTCTTTTAAAAAATGCAGATGCCGCATTATATCGAGCAAAAGAAAAAGGACGAAATCGCTATCAATTCTATAGTTCTACGATTACGTCTAAAGCATTATTATTGTTAAAATTAGAAAATTCACTTTATCAAGCTATTGAAAAAAATGAGTTTTCTTTACACTATCAGCCACAAGTTAAACTCACGACTGGTGAAATTACAGGAGTAGAAGCATTATTAAGATGGTATCATCCAGATCTGGGTTATGTGGCTCCTGCTAAATTGATTGCTTTAGCTGAACAAACAGATTTAATTATTCCGATTAGTCAATGGGTTTTAAAAACAGCTTGCTCACAAAATTTAGCATGGCAACAAGCAGGTTTTAAACCGTTACCTATCACTGTAAATTTTTCGCCGCGTCAGTTCCAACAGCCAAATCTAGTGACAATGATCGAGCAAACTTTAGCAGAAACGGGATTACCTTCTCATTATTTAGAAGTAGAAATTACTGAAACTAGCATTATTCATGATGAAAAATTCGCGGCAGAAGTTTTTAAAGATTTACGTTCTCTTGGTGTTTCTATTTCTTTAGATGATTTTGGAACGGGTTATTCTTCTTTAAGTCATTTACAAAAGTTTCCATTTCAAACGTTAAAAATAGATCAATCTTTTGTTCAAGCGTTGGAAGCTAATCCTCAAGATACAGCAATTCTATCAGCGATGATTATGTTAGGTCATAGCTTTAATCTCAGAGTCGTAGCTGAAGGAGTTGAAACACTACAGCAACTTGAAATACTTGAAAAATTACATTGTGAAGAAGTACAAGGATACTGGTTTAGTCGTCCGCTTAAAACTGAAGATGCTACTCAGCTTTTGCTACAACATTGTATTAAACGGAATATTCCAGAAAACTCGTCCGAAGTTACTTATAAGTAAGTATCAAAAAATACTTTAGGAAGCACCATAGCACTTTTTTGAGTATAGCTTTGTGATTAATCAACTTATTTTAAGTGATTACAATCACATATTTATGCTATAAATATCATTGCTTAAATCGGTCAAAACCCAGAAGATTAATTAAAGTTAAAGATTTATTTTAGAGCTAACAAGTTTTAGTTCATTGGATGGGTTAACATGATTTATTCTCCATTAAGTAAACATTTATTTATTATTGAAGATAAAAAAAGTAGAAGAACGATCGCATTAGAAGACAATAAATATACGATTGGCAGACACGCAGATAATCAAATTGTCATTGCGTCTACACAAGCATCTCGATATCATGCTACTTTAGTGAGAAAAGTTAATAGTCAAACTCAAGATTATTCCTATTGGATTTTGGATGGTAATCTAGAGGGTTGCAAAAGTCAAAATGGTATTTATGTCAATGGTGAAAAATGTTTAGTTCATGAATTAAAAAATGGTGATTTAATTAATTTTGGTTGTGAAGTTAATGCCAGCTATCATCAAATTATTAATGTTTTTGAGACATTAATTCAGTCAGATCATTCTAGCTCAATTGTTAAAACCGACCAAGATCTGCTTAATTCTGTATCATTAAATAAAAATATACAGACCTCAGATTTTTTGAATTCTAATGATTTAGAAACAAGTGAAGAAGTTGAGGTAACTATCCTGCAAAATAACTATTTAGATTCTTTAACTCAACTCCCTAACCTAAAGTTATTTAATGAACATTTATCATTAGCAATTAATAACGCTCAAAAAATTGGGAAAGTTTTAGCATTATTCTTACTAGAAGCCGAAAACTATTTAAAAATCAATCAAAAAGTTGAACCCGAAACAAGCAAAAAACTAATTAGCGAATTTGCTAAAAACATTAAAAATAGTCTACGTTTTGGTGATATTGTTGCTCGTATTAAAGAGGATAAATTTATTATTTTAATCTCTGAAATTAATTCATTGGGAGATATAAAAACGATTAGCCAAAGAATTCTCAAAAATGTCAAAGAACCAATTGAAATTAATGACTTACCTTATTTTCTAAGAACGAATATTGGAATAGCGACTTATCCTAATGATAGTAATAATGCTCAAGATTTAATTCATAAAGCAGAGACTAACTTACAAATTACTAAACAAAAAAGTAATAAATTACCTTCAGCATCTTCTAGAAAAAAATCGGTTCATACTTTACAATTTTATCAAATTGAAAAACTTTTATATGAAGCGATAGAAAATGAAGAATTTTCTTTATACTATCAACCTCAAGTTAATGCGAATACTGGAAAAATTGAGGGACTAGAAGCATTATTACGTTGGGAACATCCAAAATATGGACTACTAACACCAAGACGATTTTTACCTGTTGCTGAAAAAACTGAACTGATTATACCAATTACTCAATGGATCTTAAAAACAGCTTGTCAGCAAAATTTAGATTGGATTAAAAGCGGCTTAAGCTATTTACCCATATCTGTTAATATTTCTTCTCGTTTATTTCAAAGTCATTATCTAACTAAAATGTTATCTCAAGTTTTATCAAAAACTGGGCTAGATGGAAGTTTACTAGAGTTAGAATTTACTGAAAATAGTTTATTTGAGCAGAACGAAGAATCAACACAAATTTTACAAACAATTAAAGAAATGAAAATTAAAATGGCAATTGATGATTTTGGGCTAGGCTATGCTTCGCTCAATTATTTGAATCAGTTACCAATTAATAAATTAAAAATTTCTCAAAGTTTAATTAAAGAGTTAAAATATTATCCAAAAAAAACAGCTTTAATTTCAGCAATTATTGCATCAGGACAAATTTTAGGCAAGCAAGTCATCGCCGAAGGGGTGGAAACACAGCAACAGTTAGAAATTTTACAATCTCTTGGATGTGACCAAATACAGGGCTATTTTTACAGTCAGCCGTTACCCGCTATAGATATCGCTCAACTTTTCACCTCGCCTCGAGCATTAATTAGTCGTTAATGAGAGAGTAACCAAAAAACAAAGTCAATCAAGAAATGTAAAATCTTAAATAAATGTGATAATTTTCTAATTTTTAATAGCTATGGAGATAGGTTAGTTGTATTGTCAAATACTCACTCCTTGTCTTTGGACTCTTTATTAAAAAACTTACATCCTAAATTAGGAAAAACAATTTGGCTTTGCATTCACTTAAGAGTCTAGGCAAGATCTTATCTTCAATTGATGTACTCTTATTTTGGTTGAGTCAAGCAAAATGTTAACACTTTATATTACTTTGACAACTAGCTTATTAGTTGGGGCTTTATTTCTGCATTTACTCCCTCGTTTGGGAAAAATGGGGCAAGAATGGTCAGAAAACCTTTGCTATGCGCCAGCAATTGATCTAGTTCTGAGTTACTTTATGTTATTGCCTCTTCTCATTGGTTTTCTTGCTCAAAAAACTATTGGTTTAGGCATTGGTTTAGCATCCGAGTTAAGTGCATTATGGCTGTGGATTCTTTTTCATGAATTGATTCATCGAGAACACTGGCAAGAGGCAAAAATTCATCGCACCCAAAGTAGAATGATTGGCGGATGGCGTAATCATCTGGCAATGTGGATTACAGCATTAGCCATTCCTATTTTTTGGTTTGTCCGTTTCGCCGAAATTATTGTCTATCCTCCCCTCACTCAATTAATTAAATTACCGAAATACAATACAAAAGACTGGGTAAACGTTTCTCGTCATAAATTTTCTGGCTTAATCGGTTATGATTTGATCTGGTGTTTATACTGCGATTGGATGACAGGCGTTTGGTCTTTAGGCACAGAAATGTTACGCAATGTTGAATCATTCTGGTGTCCGATTCGTTTCTATTCCGATAAAAAATGTGCTAACTGTCAGATCGATTTTCCCGATATCGAAAAGGGTTGGATCTCTGGTGATGGTACGATGCAAGATGTCGAAAAATTGTTGATTCAAAAATACGCAAATGTCCATAACTGTTCTTGGTTTGGTCATAGCGATCGCAATATACCTCATGACTAGATGGCATGGTGAACTAAACCTCATTTACAGCTACCAAACTAATACAACTTTACTAACTCATCGTTATGCCAAAGCTCCTCTAAAAATTCAACGTTCCTTTTATCCTGAAGGAACAGAGATTTGTCATAGTGTTTTACTGCATACTGCGGGGGGTGTTGTTGGTGGGGATAATTTAACTCAAACCATCCATTTACAAAATCATGCCCAAACAGTGATCACAACCACGGCGGCGGCTAAAATTTATCGCAGTAACGGATCGATTGCCACTCAAACCATTAATATCCAATTAGAAGATAATGCCTGTTTAGAATGGTTCCCCCAAGAAACTATCATTTTTGACGGCGCAGTATATCAACAGGATCTGAGGGTCGAATTAGGGCAAAATGCGAGATGGTTTGCTTGGGATATCACCCGTTTAGGACGCAGTGCCAGGGGAGAACGCTTTAGAACAGGCGAATGGCGATCGCATACCGAAGTTTGGCGAAACGGCTCACCCCTTTGGATCGATCGACAAGGGCTAATAGGGAATGAAGAAATGCTAGACAGTCCACAGGGTTTAAAAGGCTATCCTGTGATTGCTAGTTTAATCTGTATCGGTCAACCCGTTTCAGCAACGATTTTTGAGCGAATTCGTCACCGATGGCATGAGGGAAATTATCAAGGTGAAACAGGATTAACACAAACTCTCGAAGATGGCTTACTCTGTCGTTATCGAGGCTTTTCTACTACCGAAGCGCGTCACTGGTTAACCTTAGTTTGGCATGATTTACGCCAGTCTTTGCTCTTAAGATCGCCAATTATACCGAGAGTCTGGGGAGGATGGACAAATTAAAACTTTATTAAATCACACTTGAAATGTTGACAAATCTGATTCTATAGTGACCTAGAAGCGAAAAACTAAGATCCTATGCAACTAACCCCCCAAGAAAAAGACAAATTACTCATTTTTACGGCTGCTTTACTTGCAGAGAGACGCAAAGCAAGAGGCATTAAACTCAATTATCCTGAAGCAGTGGCTTATATTTCTGCGGCAATTTTAGAAGGGGCAAGAGAAGGAAAAACCGTCGCCCAGTTAATGAGTGATGGTACACATTTACTAAGAAAAGATGAAGTAATGGAAGGGATTTCCGAAATGTTGCCCGAAGTCCAAGTAGAGGCGACTTTTCCCGATGGTACAAAATTAGTCACGATTCATAACCCCATTCAATAGAGATAAAACCATGATTCCAGGCGAAATTATTGCAGCATCAGGCGAAATCGAGATTAATGCAGGTAAAGAAACCATTCGGATTTCAGTGGCTAATACAGGCGATCGTCCGATTCAAATTGGCTCACATTTTCATTTTTATGAAGTTAACGAAGCCTTACAATTCGAGCGAGAAGCCACTAAAGGAATGCGTTTGAATATTCCTGCAGGTACAGCCGTTCGTTTTGAACCAGGAGACGAAAAAGAAGTAGAGTTAGTTGTTTTAGCTGGAAGTCGAGAAATTTATGGGTTTAATGCTTTAATTGAAGGAGCATTAGACGGTAAAAAAGGCAAAAAGAAAAATAAAACTTAGATATGTCTGAAGACCAGATTAAGCCTAAATTACTAGAAAAGCAAACCTACTGAACGCAGCCGCACCAAAAAGGGAGAAGGTGACGATTGAATTTTTTCCTGTTCAGCTTGTTCCCATTCCGAGCGAATCTCAGTATCAATTTCCTCTTGATGGTCGAAATAATAAGCCATCGCTACATGAAGTTCACTTTGATTCAGATAGGGATGCTGCCGAACCATCTCCTCGACTGACCAACCGTATGCGAGGTAATCCATGACAATTTGCGCCACTCGCACACGAGGAAATCGCTCTAAGCGGGCTGGCTCAGAGGAACTTGATTTTACAATATGAGGGTAAATAACTTGACTGGTCATGGCATTTTTTAAACTGATTTTAATGATGATCGAAAATTAAAGTTAAGAATAAAAAGTTTCCTGAAATAGCTACGAAATTCTCAAAATTTTATACGTTGAAAATCTTATATCGATTTACTGGATTAATCCTTATTTTTTCTCCTTCCAATAAATAATAGAAGTATTCAGAGGTTGAATTTTTGTACCAGGGTAATAGAAAGCTAAAATCTTTTCAGCCGTCCAGCCTAATTTAGCTAAATTATAAGAGCCATATTGACTTAAGCCGACACCGTGACCTAATCCTCCTCCAACAAAAGAATAACCTTTTATTTTCTTGTTCGCATCATAAATCGGTTCAATATAAAATAAGGTACTACGAGGCGGTGAAAAAGCACTTCTGACCTCATTTTTATACAGTTCTAACATTCCCTTATCGGTTTGAATAGCCATTGTGAGAATGCGCCCAGATGGAGAACGTTTAGTAACTTCCATCCAAAGAATCGTTTGGAAGTTGGCCAGGGGATCTTTACGACGTTCTAAATATTTTTTTAAGTCTTGATTTAATTCTTGGATTGTGCTTTCTTTACTCCAACGAAATACCGTTCGCCCTGTTTCGTTAAAACCATCTTTTAAATTAATAAACCGTCGAAACGTTTCTTCATTAGCTAAAGATTGTTGTGACAGATTCCAAACTTGACGCGGTGAGTCTACTAAAGCCTGTAGATACGGGCGTTCTTCCCCATCCCAAACATCACTAAATAAAGCAGTGACTCCCCCTGTTGTCGAAGAATAAAGGGCATCAACCAATTCATTTTGATAGGTTAAAACAAGCCCTTTAGTAGCAACAATGGCTTGATCCGCGATCGGATTTGTACCTGTCAAGCCGTAGTAAACTTGACAATGAGTATCGGCACAAAGTTCGTAGTTATCCGCTTGGAAACGGCGTAAATTTCTTAGCGCGTAAGTTCGTGCAATAATGGTTTGTGCTTTGGCTGAATTTAAAGGTGCATTTGGCCCAATTTCATGAGGAACCACACCGCGTAAATAGATTTCTAACGGTACATTATTGACCAGAGTATAGGAAGAGTAGGCGTTAGGTTGAACGACTAAACTACCTGAATAAAGACGCGGTTGTTGATTATCTTGAGTGACTTTTACTAAATTTTTACGTGCGGTAATTTCTAACTGTTTTGGGTAATAACGAACCCCATTGATAAAAAATGATACTTGAGGTTGACTTGTCACAACATTAGTATCTAAATAAGCTGTTGACGTTCCTTTTTGCTTTAAGCTTTCGAGTAGCCAACGTCTTAGTAAGGGGGTTTGATAAACATCTCGTTTTGCCCAAACTTGCCAGCGTCCAGGTTGAGTGATTTCAACTTGAATACCTTGCTTGCGCCACTGTTTAGCACTATTTTCGGCAGTTTCAAAAGTGGCATGATCGCTTAAAACTAATCGTTCTTCGACTTTTGCATTAGATAAGGGTTGGGAAATAATTTCTAATTTAACTTGACTCGTTTGTAGAGTTTTAGCTTTGCCTTGCTCATCCTTAAAGTTTAGAGATAGCAAATCGCCAGAAGTACCAGAAAGTGTCAAGCCTTCTTTAGTTTCTCCCAAACGTTGTATGATGCCAACCTTAAGCAGAATTTCTTTAGCGATCGCACTATGATGCGATAATAGCTCTAATCCGATTAAGAGAACCAAGGCAACCCAAAAATATAAGCTTTTCCTTTTGCTATTTTGAGGCATAAGGATCAATAATGATTAATTGCAACAGATAAGACCATTTTCAAATATACACTGATTACAAAGAAGCGAGCAGGGTGAGAATTGTTTCAATCACTCAGACGAAGTAAAACTTCACCTGCAATCAAGCGTTTAGCCGCGTCTAACAAGACTTCTTCGATATAAGGCTTCACGAAATATCCTTTCGCGCCTAGTTCTGCGGCTCGATTTTGCATTTTTTGTGCGCCACGAGACGTAATCATCGCAATGGGAATCTTGGATAGTTTTTCGTTTTCCTGAAGACGCGACAATAATTCTAAGCCATTCATTCTCGGCATTTCAATATCACACAAAATTAAATCACAGGGTAAACCCGATTGTAATTTTTCCCACGCTTCTTGACCATCTCTAGCTTGTTCAATTTGATAACCCCCTTTGGTAAAAGACATCGAAAGCATTTCTCGCACCATCACCGAATCATCGATAATTAACACTAAGTTACCTTTTCTCTTATCCCAATTCATCACCGTTTCATTGAATGAAGCATGACGGGAGACTTGACTTTTCTGAGCTTTTATGCTATTTGCTAACAGAACTTCTCCGTTAATCATGCGTTGGGCCGCATCGAGTAAGTCCTTTTCCGTGTAGGGCTTGGTAAAATAGCCGCTTGCCCCTAATTTAGCCGCCACACTGCGATGCCGTTCTGCTCCACGAGACGTTAGCATTGCGATCGGAATATGTGAAAGTTGTTCATCTTTGAGGAGATTAGACAATAACTCTAAACCGTTCATGCGGGGCATTTCGATATCACAGAATACGATATCACACGGCAAACCTGAGCGTAATTTTTCCCAAGCTTCCTGACCATCTCTAGCCTGTTCCACCCGATAACCCGCCTTACTAAAGCTCAATGACAGCAATTCTCGAACCGTAATTGAATCATCTACAATTAATACGGTTGATTCCTGTTTCGGTTCTATCTCAGTTGGTGGATTGACCTTACGCCATAGACTACTACTATCCGTTTTCAGTCGGCCTTGAGCAATTTCAATTAATTCTAAAACATCTCCAATGGGTAACACCGAACCATCCCCTAAGACGGTCGCTCCTGCAATTCCAGGCGGTTTGGGGATTGGGCCTTCAATTTGTTTAATGACAATTTCTTGTTCACCCAAAACTTGATCCACCTGTACAGCCAGTAAATTTGTACCACCGCGCAGAATCACGATCGCAATATGATCATCTTCAGGTTTACCCCCATAAACACTACTGCGACTAATTTGACGATTATAGGACAGTAAATCAGCTAAAGGTTGAATCGGTAAAAGCTGACCCGACCATAGAATACATCGTTGACCCTCATCGTTTAAATGGATATCTTGAGCCGTAAAATCTTTCATCTCTTCGACACCATCCATCGAAAAGGCAATCCGAGCATGATTAGAAAGACAATACAACGCCTTACAAATCGTCAGAGTTAACGGTAAACGAATCGTAAAAGTCGTACCCTTGCCCAAAACCGAATCAATACTGACCGTTCCTCGGACTTCCGTTAAACTGGTGCGAACCACATCTAAACCCACGCCGCGACCTGCAAAATCATCCGCTTTATCTTTGGTACTAAAACCGGGATGGAACAGCAATTCATACACATCTTGTGGTGTATAAATTTTCGCTTCTTCTGGGGTAATCAATCCTTTTTTAATCGCTTTCTCTTTAACTTTCTCAGCATCAATTCCCGCCCCATCATCCGTTACGACAATCATCGTCTGATTACCGTGCAAGAAACTCCTTACCGTAATCGTTCCTGCTGCTGGTTTACCCGCTTGTAGACGAACTGAGGGGGATTCAATGCCGTGAGTAATCGCATTATTCACTAAATGAGCCATTGGACTGTTCAGATGTTCAAGGATCATTTTGTCAATTAAAACATCGCGTCCCTCGACCTGAAGTTTAGCTTGTTTATTAAGTTTTAGCGAAATATCACGAATCGCTCTAGGCAAACGGTCAGCAATTTGAGCAAACGGCACCATTCTCGATTTCGTCATGCTCTCTTGTAGCTGAGTTGTCGCTTGTCGTAAGCTACGGGTCACTTGTTCTGATTCATCAACAACAAACTGAATATCCGATGAAGCTTCCCGAATACGGACAATCAATTCAATAATATCTTGGGATAATAAATGAAATCCCGTAAAACGATCCATTTCCAGCGCGTCTAAATCTTGATTTGACGATGTTTCAGTCGGTGAAACAAATTGACCACCAGAAACCGTTAATTGACGGGAACGATGACGACTGGCTAACAATGCTCCTTCAAGTAGAGTACGTTCATAGAGATCTTGCATTTTCCCCCCAATATCGCTAAGACTTTGGACTTGATTAAGTAAATTATCTAAAAAGTTTCTGAGGCGTTCTTGGTCTTCTTCTAAGCGGTTGCGTTTAACGACCAATTCCCCGATCAAATTGCTCAAATTGTCAAGTTGTTTAATCGGTACCCGCATCGTTTGTTCAAAAATCTTAACTTTGGGGGTTCTCGATCTCGGTTGTAACCATTGCCCTGCCACATTGCTACTATTGCCAGATCCAATTAGGTTTTGATTCGTTGCTTCTAACAGTTTTTCTAGATCCTTAAATTCATCATCTTCAACTAAGTCAAGTGTCGGTTCTGTTTGAGCATGAATCACCCTTTGTGAAATTAAGGCTTCTAGTCCATTAAAAACCGCCGCCTGGTCGATTTCTGATGCGTTTAGTACTGCGGGTTGATTAATTAAATAGTCTAAATCTTCTAAAGCGAGGTAAAGGGCTGGCGCGCTTTGATCTTCTTCAATGAGTGTTTGAGGGGTTGGCTGAGTTGATAGCAGTTGTTCTAATTCATCCCAATCATCATCATTTAAAGATCGTGTCTCTAGGTGCTGTTGTTCAAAAGATCCTGCTGTGGCATCTTCCCAGCTAAAATCCGCGCCGAATAAATCTTGTATCTCTGTTGGTGAAGATGAACCTAAAGCATCGGTTTGATGACGTTGAGTTGAACGATCATCAGATGAAATTTGCTCAAATAGACTTTCAAAGTCATCTAACACGTCGTTACCAGAAAATTGATTGTCTTCTTCAATCTCATTGAGAAATGCAAATTCTTCGTTAAAGGAATGATCGTCATGGCTCATCATAATTTTTTCCTGCCCAGTGTGCTAGAAATCAACCACAGTCCGAGTGTTAATGACTTTTAAATCGACTTTCATTTTATAGAGTACCCAAATTCTTCAATAGAACTGCTATTGAGTCACAGATTTTTTGCTAATTGCTAAATTATTCTTCTAAGCGGTAGCCAAACTCTGATAAGCGCGATCGTGACTGTCGCCATTTTGGTTCAACTTTCACAAATAGTTTAAGATAAACTTCACCCGCAATTAATTTTTGAATGGCGGTGCGGGCGGCTGTTCCGATTTCTTTAAGCATACTCCCATTTTTCCCGATAATAATGCCTTTCTGGGAGTCTCGTTCAACATTAATCGCCGCAAAAACCCGCGTTAAGTTAGGGGTTTCTTCGACGCTTTCGATGACAACTGCAACGGAATGCGGCACCTCTTGACGAGTTTGTAATAAAATCTGTTCTCGAATCAGTTCCCCCATGATAAAGCGTTCGGGTTGATCGGTCACCAGATCGGGTGGATAATAATAGGGGCCTGGTTCTAACTTTTCGATCAGTTTTTCTTGTAAGGCTTCGATTCCCGTTCCATTAAGGGCGGAAAATTGCAGAATCGGCCAATCATAAGGTTTGGCTAAAGCAAGATAGGATTCATGAATCGCTTCATAATTGGAAGGCTGTTGATCCGATTTATTGAGTCCTAGAACGATGGGATTTTCGGTTTTTTCTAATAAATCGATAATAAAGCGATCCCCACCTCCCGCAGGAACCGTACTATCAACCACCAGTAACACCAAATCAACGGAATTAATCGCATTTTGGGCATTTTGGACGATAACTTTACCGAGTTCGTGATGGGGTTTATGAATACCAGGGGTATCAACAAAAATAATTTGCGCCTTTTCTGTGGTTAAAATGCCTCTGAGACGGTTACGAGTCGTTTGGGCAACGGGTGAAGTAATCGCAATTTTTTGGCCCACTAATTGATTCATTAAAGTCGATTTTCCGACATTAGGACGGCCGATAATGCCGACAAATCCCGATTTAAAGCCTGGTGGGGCGTTTGGGATACGAGGTAAATCACTCAAGCTTAAAATCAGGTTTGTCTCATCTGTCATATCAACTGTTTTCAATCAATATCCAACGCTGTTTGAATGTCTGTCAGAGAAAGCGATCGTCCAATAAAGACTAGCCTGGTTTGACGAGGTTCGCCCCTCAGCCAAGGACGGTCATAAAAAGTATCAAAGCGGTTACCCACTCCCTGTAAGACCATTCGCATCGGTTTATCTACTACATTAACAAATCCTTTGACTCGATAAATTTCTTTTTGCTGTACCAGATTCTGCAAGGTTTGAACTAATTTTTGGGCTTCAAATGATTGCTCACTCATCAATTGAACGGAATTAATTTCCTCATCGTGGTCATGTTCTTCTTCTGTGTCGTGGTGACTCGGACGACTGGCTAAATCATCTTCAACGGCTGCATTAAATCCTAACAAAACATCGGGCTTAATTTTTCCTTGCTCACTAATAACAACTTTCACCCCAGGTCGTAACTCATTTTGTAACCAATCTTTAATTTTAGTTAAATTGGTTACATCAACTAAATCGGATTTGGTTAGTAACACCAAGTCTGCACAGGCTAATTGATCTTCAAATAATTCCTCGATTGGCGTTTCATGTTCTAAAGAAGAATCAGCCTGTCTTTGAGCTAAAAGCGCGTCTAAATCACCGACTAATTGACCTTTTGCTAAAGCTTCACAATCAACCACCGTCACTACTCCATCAACAGTAGCACCATTACGGATCTCTGGCCAACGAAACGCTTGAATCAAAGGTTTAGGTAAAGCTAAACCAGATGTCTCGATCAGGATACAATCAAGGCGATCTCGTCTCTGTAACAATTGCTGCATCGTTGGGTAAAATTCTTCTTGTACCGTACAACACAAACAGCCGTTAGTTAGTTCAAAGATATTACTTGTCGAATTTTCTTCCTCATCGCAAATCTGACAATCTTTTAAAATTTCGCCATCAATTCCCATTTCACCGAATTCATTAACTAATACAGCGATGCGTCTTCCTTGATTATTTTGCAGTAGATGACGAACTAAAGTAGTTTTCCCCGCGCCCAAGAATCCAGTAATGACAGTAACAGGAATTTTGTGCATAATGAAGCATATTAATAGATCATTCTTAATCTTATATCATTGGTAATAACTAAGTTTTTAATCTTTGATTTTAAACAGCTAATTGCTCGGTAACCCGTCTCAGGACACCATTAACAAAACGATAACCCTCTTCATCCGAGTAACGCTTGGCTAATTCGATCGCTTCATTAATCGCAACTTTATGAGGAATATCTAGAAACAATATTTCAGAAACAGCAATCCTAAGAATATCTTGATCAATTTTAGCGAGTCGGTTAAGTTGCCAATCGACTAAAGCAGACCCAATCGTTTGTTCAATTTCTTGTTGTCTACGATGAACTGTTCCGATTAATTCTAAAGCGTATTGTCTGACTTCGTATTGACTCGCAAGCTGTAATCGTTCGGGAAAATCAATCACGATCGCTAGACGATTAATTGCACTTTGGGTCAATTCTAACGCTTCTCTTACCATCGTTTGTGCGCTTTTTACGTTCGTGGCACGAGTATCACTACTAACTAATCTTTCATCAGCGCGAGAAACTTCACCCGATGCCGACTCCAAGGTTTCTCTAATTTCTGCGGTGAGAGTCCGAACGGCGGCTAAAACTAATTCACTTAAGTCAGTTTGTTCTAATTTATCCCCATGACTTTTTATTTGACTTAAGCCCAAAAGAGCTAATTCACGTGAAATACGGCGCGGTTGTTGACGAGGAGGCATAATTAAATTCAAATAACGATAATTTAAGTTTAGAAAGAGTAATCACAGAACGAGCGCAACGATCGCTACTGAGTCGTGGTCAAAAATCCTAGAAGCTCACCTCCATTGTACCGACTCAGGAGTTAGATTTCTCTATAACCTACTTTTAAGAATTTCTCGGTTATCCAGTTCCCAATCGATGATAAGCTGTTAGGTGGCAATTTTTACAATAACTTAAGATTTTCCCTGCTCAGGAAAATAAAACGTAATATCCAAAAAAGACACAAGCATGGTAGCTACAACAGAAACAAACGTCGGTAAGATTATTCAAGTCATCGGCCCTGTGGTTGATGCCGAATTCCCTAGCGGAAGTTTACCCCGAATTTATAATGCCTTAAAAGTTAGAGGAACTAATGCAGCAGGACAAGAAGTAACCAATACTTGCGAAGTTCAACAACTTCTCGGTGATAACCAAGTCCGCGCCGTTGCCATGAGTAGTACAGATGGATTAGTTCGTGGGATGGACGTTGTAGACACAGGCGCACCAATTAGTGTTCCTGTTGGTAAAGCTACATTAGGGCGTATTTTTAACGTATTAGGTGAACCCGTAGACGAAAAAGGGCCAGCTAATACCTCAGAAACTTCACCTATTCACCGTGCCGCGCCTAAACTCGTTGATTTAGAAACCAAACCGAAAGTATTTGAAACTGGTATTAAAGTTATTGACCTATTAACCCCCTATCGTCAGGGCGGAAAAATTGGTCTATTTGGCGGTGCAGGTGTTGGCAAGACCGTTATTATGATGGAATTGATCAACAACATTGCTATCAATCATGGTGGTGTATCCGTATTCGGTGGTGTGGGCGAACGCACCCGCGAAGGAAACGACCTTTATAATGAAATGATCGAATCTGGGGTAATCAACGCTGAAAACCCAGAAGAATCTAAAATTGCTCTGGTTTACGGTCAGATGAATGAACCACCAGGGGCTAGAATGCGTGTTGGTCTGTCGGCTTTGACGATGGCGGAATACTTCCGTGACGTGAATAAACAAGACGTACTATTATTTATTGATAATATTTTCCGTTTCGTTCAAGCAGGTTCAGAAGTATCGGCACTACTCGGACGGATGCCCTCTGCGGTAGGATATCAGCCCACACTCGGTACTGATGTAGGAGATCTTCAAGAACGGATTACCTCCACTAAAGAAGGCTCTATTACCTCAGTTCAAGCGGTGTATGTTCCTGCGGATGACTTAACCGACCCCGCACCCGCAACGACCTTTGCTCACTTGGATGGTACAACAGTATTGTCTCGTGGTTTAGCTTCTAAAGGGATTTATCCTGCTGTAGATCCTTTAGATTCGACTAGCACCATGTTACAGCCAAATATCGTTGGTGATGAACACTACGGTACGGCTCGTGCAGTTCAGTCTACTCTACAACGTTATAAAGAACTTCAAGACATCATCGCCATTCTTGGTTTAGATGAATTATCTGAAGAAGACCGTCGTACTGTAGACCGCGCTCGTAAAATTGAGCGTTTTCTGTCACAACCGTTCTTCGTAGCTGAAGTCTTTACAGGTTCTCCTGGTAAATACGTCACTTTAGATGACACGATTCGCGGCTTTAATATGATTTTGGCTGGCGAACTCGATAGCTTACCCGAACAAGCTTTCTACATGGTTGGTAATATCGACGAAGTAAAAGCTAAAGCCGAAAAACTCAAAGCTAAAGCCTAGACTGTAGAGACGTGCCATGGCGCGTCTTTACAAATTTTTTTATTCATTAAATCAATTTCATTGCAATGACTTTAACAGTACGAGTAATTACACCCGATAAAATCGTCTGGGATGAGGTCGCAGAAGAAATTATTCTGCCTAGCAGCACTGGACAACTCGGTATCCTAACAGGTCATGCTCCCTTGTTAACCGCCCTTAATATCGGTGTACTACGGGTGCGCCCTGGAAAAGACTGGCAATCAATCGCCATTATGGGTGGCTTCGCTGAAGTCGAAAACAACGAGGTCAAAGTTCTTGTCAATGGGGCCGACATCGGCAAGAACATTGACAAAGAAGCAGCCCAACAAGCCTACAACCAAGCTCAAACCAATCTAGACGAAGCTAATAAAGCTGGCGATCGCCGTCAGGTGATCAAAGCTCAACAAGCTTGGAGAAAAGCCAGAGCGCGTTATCAAGCAGCAGGCGGTTCAGTTTAGACAGAAAGAGCAAAAATCATAAAAATGAGGGCAGATTAATCTCTGCCCTTTGGCTGTTATAGCGATTGTCAAATTTAATTACTGCCGCTAAAGTTGACTTCTGGAAATTTTGATTGAGCTTCAGCCATCGGGATACTCTTACTTTGATTACGGAGATCCTGCCAGAAGTTAATCACCTCTGTCGCTTTGTTGAGAACGTCAATACGATCGCTTTCATTAATCCAGTGTTTGGCCTCTAATTCATCTTTTAACTGTTGCCAAGCATCATTACGAGGCCAGAAAAAATAAGCCGTTAGCGGGCTAGTACCTTTACCCACCACCTGATCGACAGCGATCGCTACATTTTCATCTAACCAAAGTACCTTTAAAATAAACTTAGACTCCAATTCTTCCTCCAATCATACTCATCAATTCCCTAGTAGAAAACTGTACAACACACCATTCTACCGCTTATTCGTCGAACCCACTCAATTAAACATGAACTATGGCTGAAAAAATTGTCGGAATGCTCAGTAGTTATCAAGGAATTAGTAAACAGCGAGATTGGTTATGGAAACAGACACCTGAGCCGTTTGGGATTTGGAACAAGATTCAAATAATCGCATCATCGCCTCAATGCGATTTTTTATTGATGTATCAATTTGATTTTCCGTCCCCCCCATCTGAGCAGGTATCCAAATCTCTCTACCACAAAATTCAACAGTCTCGAGAAGCGAAAGAACAAAAATTTGATGTCTCCTCTTTATTGCGAGGTGTTCTCCAAGAAAGAATTATCTATCTTCTCAGAGAACCTCCCCTCGAAGAAGTATTAGCAACAAATCAGGCTAATTATCAAGCGGCTCAACAATATTGTGGTTATATTTCAGGGCCAGATCAATACGCGCCTACTCCTGATTATATGCCTGCGATTTGGTATGTCAATGTTTCGTTTCGTGAATTAAATGAAATGCCAATCCCCGAAAAAACTAAAAATTGTAGCTGGATTACTTCAGGGATTTCACGCACCGAAAGCCATCGTCAACGGTTAGCGTTTTTGAAACTGCTACGAGACAATCACTATGATTTTGATCTCTATGGACGTGATTTACCCGACTGGGCATCTGGGTACGGTAACTTAAATAATAAATGGTGTGGCATGGCTCCTTATTATTACAACATTGCCATCGAAAACTATGCCGAAAACGATTTATATGCCAGCGAAAAACTTTGGGATTCCTTATTATCTTGGTGTTTACCCATTTACTATGGTGGAGGAGCCGCCGAAAAATTATTACCCCCAGGCAGTTATCTAAAATTACCGAGTTTAGATGAAAAAGGCTTTGCTTATCTTAAAGAAATGACTTCTAATCTAGATGCTTGGCATCAAGCCAAAGATGTGATCGCTGAAGCAAGACAAATTATCCTACACAAGCTAAACTTACTGGCATGGTTATCTAATTTTGTAGAAAAAGTCTCCTAAACATCATGGATGGAATTTGTACGTTAGCCAATGATCGGGTTTACAATCAATTAATTGCTTTACTCAACAGTATTGAAGCAGTTTTAGGAAAAGATACCCCTATTTGTGTCTATCCCTACGACGACAATACCCAACAAATCGCCGCAGAAATTGCCAAACGTCCCAACGTACAACTCTATAATGATCGAGAATCAATTGCCCGATGGGATAATTTCGCTCGCTCCGCTTGGGAACCCCATCCAACCGCTTTTTCACGATGGAAAAAAGCAGGCAGTGAAGGTTATCATCGGTTTGGTACTCATCGCCGTTATTGTGCCTTTGATGGGCCATTCGATCGGTTTATTTATATGGATGGCGATACATTATTAATGGGGCCAGTTGATTATATTTTTGATAAGCTCAATGACCATGATTGTGTTGTTTATGATTTTCAATATAAAGATCCAACACATATTTATGAGGTAGATTCGCCAAAATTATTAGAAATTTTTTCGCAAGAACGAATTGAGACAGAAATCTTTTGTTCAGGTTTTTTTGCTTCTAAAAAAGATTTATTTTCCGAAAAACAAAAAAATTGGCTTTTACAACAACTTGGTTCAGGTGAAGCTGAAATTGTTTATCCGATGGCTGTTGATCAACCGCTTCTCAATTATCTGATGATGAAATCAGGTTTTTCAATTTATAACTTTGCTCATCATCTATCTTCTGAGCAACGGACAGGCTGTTGTGTTACTTCACCTCATTTTACAGAGCAAAATCATATTTTGTATGACAAAGGCAAACGTTTAACTTATCTTCACTATATCGGGATGTCTTCTAGTATCTTTAATCGACTTTGTGAAGGGGAAAATCTTGATTTTCCTTATAGAGATGTCTTTTTACACTATCGCTATTTATCTGAGCCTGAAAAACGTCCTCAGTTTACGACAGCCGCTAAACCTTATCAAAACTCTCCCTCTCTAGGACAGAAAATTATTGCTAAATTAGGATTTAAGTAAAGCTCAACCTATCCCTCTCATAAATGAAAATTGCAGATTTAATTATTCATCTCAAGGAGAGGAGTTAGGAGGAACAAAAAATCAAGAATTAGGGACATAGAATACATTCCGTCCTCTAGTTCGTTTTCTGCATAATTGCTTTCTGGTGGTCTAAAATGGCAATCAGGAGAGTAATTAATGAATTAACTATGCTCCAATTTCATATTCAAGCTGATAGTGACATTCCTGCATCAAAACAGCTTTTTGATCAAATTCGTTTTGCGATCGCCTCACGTCAATATTCGCCAGGTCATCGCTTACCGAGTACGCGACAATTAGCTATGATTACAGGATTACATCGCAATACAATTAGTAAAGTTTATCAGCAACTTGAAGATGATGGATTAGTTGAATCAGTAGCAGGTTCTGGGATTTATGTCAAGGCTCAAGCTAATAAAAGTAACCTTCATTTTGGCTCACCTTTATTACAAGAATTTCCCGAAGCTAGTCAATTTATCCAAAAAAGCCTAGATCATCTATTAGAACAAGGTTTAACTCTTTCACAAGTTAGAGAATTACTCATCTCGGAAATCGATTGGCGACTACGTTGTAGTGCTAAGATTTTAGTAACCATTCCCACCATTGATTTAGGTGCGGGTCAATTAATGGTTAAAGAATTAGAACAAACATTAGGTATACCTGTAGAACTTGTGCCAATTGAAGATTTAGCCCAAGTTTTAGCACAAACTCATTCAGCAACAGTCGTCACTAGCCGCTATTTTATCACGCCAGCCGAAGCGATCGCTTCTCCCTACGCCAGTCGTGTGATTGCTGTTGACATTTATGATTATGCAAAAGAATTAAGTGTTGTCAAAAAACTTCCAAAAGATAGTCGTTTAGGAGTCGTTAGTCTAAGTCGAGGTATTCTTAGTGTTGCAGAAATTCTAATTCATAGTTTGCGAGGGGATGATATTTTAGTGGTTACCGCGCATATTGGAGATACTGAAAAACTTAAAACCTTAATCCGTACCTCACAATTAATTATTAGTGATCAAGGCAGTTGTATGATTATTAAACGATTACTAACAGAATGTAGAGACGATTTAATACGGACACCTGAAATTATTTGTAGTAAAAATTATATTGGAGAACAATCCCTCGAATTATTGAGACGAGAGTTAGGTTTAGGCAATACTAAAAAAGATGAGCCGAAGCCCATCTTATAATCTAATTAGAGTTATTATTATCTGGATTTGATTGAGAATTTGTATTCTCTTCTGGAGTGGGTACAATATTTGTAGACTCTGATTGAGATTGAGTTGATTCGGGTTTTGTTGTTGATTGCTCAGAAGTTAAATTTGGGGCGGGTGCTGATGTGCTAGGTGTATTTGATTGAGGAACTGGAACTAAAACAGGAACTTCTTTGACCCTTTCAATAATAGTTGTTTTTTGTTCAGGGACGACGGAGCTAGGTTGAGTTTTTACAGATTCAGGTGCCACAACAGGAGACTCAGTTGTTTGAGTTTGAGGACTTTCTGGCTGACTTCGATACCAGGCATAAACACCTCCTATAGCCGCTAAAGAAGCGAGTATTGCACCAATTAGCAAGCCACGCGCCGTATTTTCACTGTCTCTTTGTGATAAATTATGTTGATAGCTTCGTTCGGCTGCCCGTCCATGAGCATAACTATTTTGATATGAAATCGGTTTCTCAGATTCGGTTGTTCGTTCGACATAATGAATATTACCATCTACATCACGATAATATTCTTGTTCGTATTTTTTAGGATCGTTAGGTGTTTTCATAAGGATTATTAATCGCGCTAAATTGGTTTTTATTATTTTTAGAATATTATTTTTTAAGTAATATGACTTCTATCAAAAGCAAGATTTGGTGATCTTTGGGGTTTTCTCAGCAGATTTAATCAACATTCTCTATCTAAGGGAAGATAATATATCCAAAAGATTAGTTCATAGGGGAGATGTGATTACACCAAGAGAATTGATACAAATAGGAACAGATCAAAGAAATCAAACCGATTGAAGAGTCAGGGTGCTTATCTCAATAAATAATTGATTACTCAAACGGATTTGGTAATTACTACCGACATAAAAAGGAGATTCTAAAAAATGCTAGTTAGCAAAATTAATACCATCTTAAAGAATTCAGTTTATTTTATTTTATCTGCTGTTCTTTGTTTTTCTTTAATTACTTCATTTGCGTTACCTGCTGCTGCTGGTTTGGCTAATAATTCTAGTAGCTCTGTGAATAAAGGTGAAGCTAATTTGAATAAAATTCAAGCTAAAACAGATGAATTAGCACAACAAGAACCCCCATCTTTGGAAGAAGTTGAGCAAAGAAATAAAGGTGGTCTTAACGAAGTACAAGGAAAAGCAGATATCGGTAAAATGGTCAGCCCTGAGGATGCTCAAGGGACTGTGTCTCCAAAAGATCAAATTCAAAAAGCACTCGATAAACTGACTAATGCTAAATAAATCTTTTAAACACAAAGACTAAATAACATTCAGTTAAATTTATTGATGACAAAAAACTGAGAATCAATCTTTTTGGTTCTCGGTATTTTTTTTTAAAAAAATTAAACTCAAATAAGTGACAAGGTTCACCCTTGAGAGAAAAAAGGACATGAACTAGAGATGTTACCCTCAACCCTATCACGAGGGCTTTCACAGAAAACGACAAGAAATTAGAATAACGACAGGTAGAGGAAACAGAATCGAAATTAGTGTAAAAATGATCTCCTCTTTCGGTGTACTATGAGAAATAGTGATCAAAATTATACCCAGATAAAAACTGAAAGTGGTAACAACCGCCCCACTTTCGCCTCCTAACCTATCTCTATAGGAGGAATCTAGCGGATCGATATAAGGAAGCAATGAGCCAAGAAATATTTGATAGAGTCAAAAAAGTTGTCGTAGATAACTTAGAAGTAGAACCTGAGAAAGTAACCTCAGATGCTAGTTTTGCTAATGATCTAGGAGCAGATTCTTTAGATACAGTAGAACTGGTAATGGCACTAGAAGAAGAATTTAATATTGAAATTCCTGATGAAGCAGCCGAAAAAATTGATACTGTCGGTAAAGCTGTCGCTCATATTAGTGAAAAAGTCGAAGCAGCAGCATAACTCGTTATTTCAAGCATAATCAGACTTTTAATCACACCATATCAACTTCTATCTGCACTTAGGGTAAATTTAGCCCGTATTACATAAAAAATCATGGCCAATTCAGAGCTAAAACGTGTTGTTGTGACGGGGCTAGGCGCAATCACCCCCATTGGAAATAACCCGACTGAATACTGGGAAGGATTGATCAGTGGTCGTAGTGGCATTGCCCCAATTACTTTATTTGATGCTTCTCGACATGAATGTCGAATTGCAGGAGAAGTAAAAGGATTTGATCCTCTGATTTATTTTGACCGTAAAGAGGCAAAGCGAATGGATCGTTTTGCTCAATTTGCAGTCGCCGCCAGTAAACAAGCCTTAGCCGATGCCCAGTTTGTCATTAATGACCTCAATGCAGAAGAAGTAGGCGTGATTATTGGCACAGGAGTCGGCGGGTTAAAAATCCTTGAAGATCAGCACGAAATTTTGATGCTGAAAGGCCCAACTCGCTGTAGTCCTTTCATGATTCCGATGATGATTGCGAATATGGCGGCGGGCTTAACTGCTATTCATACGGGAGCTAAAGGGCCAAACAGTTGTACTGTTACAGCTTGTGCGGCAGGAGCTCATGCTATAGGTGATGCGTTTCGCCTTGTTCAAAGAGGATATGCAAAAGCCGTGATCTGCGGTGGTGCCGAAGCCGCCGTAACTCCTCTTTCCTATGCGGGTTTTGCTTCTTCTCAGGCTCTTTCGATGCGAAATGATGATCCAGATCATGCAAGTCGTCCCTTTGATCGAGATCGAGATGGTTTTGTCATGGGAGAAGGTGCAGGAATTTTTCTAATTGAAGAACTCGAACAGGCTTTAAACCGAGGTGCCAAAATTTATGGTGAAATTATCGGTTATGGCATGACCTGTGATGCTTATCATATGACATCGCCTGTTCCCGATGGTCGCGGTGCAACTCGTTCAATGGAACTCGCCCTCAAAGACGCGGGTTTAGCTCCAGAACAAGTGAGTTATATTAATGCTCACGGCACCAGTACCCCCGCCAATGATTCTACCGAAACCAAAGCAATTAAAAAAGCGTTAGGCGATCATGCTTATCGTGTGGTGATTAGTTCAACTAAATCGATGACAGGTCATTTGTTGGGAGGCTCAGGTGGAATTGAAGCAGTCGCGACAATTTTGGCGATCGCTAATGATCAAGTTCCGCCAACGATTAATCTAGTTAATCCAGATCCTGCCTGTGATCTCGATTATGTTCCTAACGTCAGTAGGATGGTTCGCGTAGAAACAGCCCTCTCAAACTCCTTTGGCTTTGGCGGTCATAATGTCACCTTAGCCTTTAAAAAATACGTTTAAGAAAGGATAATGGCTTGCACGTGGTTACATATTACTCTTGTGATGTACCCAAAGAGCCTTAAACTGATAGCGAGTGCTTTATTGTAGTTTATTTTTTGAATAATTATGGTTGCTGCCACCCAGTCATTACAAGAACTTTGTGTAAATGCGATCCGCTTCCTCTCGATTGATGCGGTTGAAAAAGCGAAATCAGGTCACCCAGGATTACCAATGGGTGCGGCCCCGATGGCTTTCGTTCTTTGGGATCAGTTCATGCGATATAATCCCAAAAATCCTAAATGGTTTAACCGTGATCGCTTTGTTCTCTCGGCTGGTCATGGTTGTATGTTACAGTACTCCCTGATGCACCTGACGGGCTATGATAGCGTACCGATCGATCAGATTAAGCAGTTTCGTCAATGGGGATCTAAAACACCTGGACACCCCGAAAATTTTATGACTCCAGGCATTGAAGTCACTACAGGGCCTTTGGGTCAAGGGATTGCGAATGGCGTTGGTTTAGCTTTAGCTGAAGCGCATTTAGCCGCCCGTTTTAATAAACCTGACTGCACAATCGTTGATCATTATACTTATGTGATCCTTGGTGACGGCTGTAATATGGAAGGCATTTCAGGGGAAGCGTGTTCTATAGCAGGCCACTGGGGTTTAGGAAAATTAATCGCACTCTACGACGATAATCACATCTCGATTGATGGTTCAACGGATATCGCTTTTACCGAAGATGTGAGCAAACGGTTTGAAGCCTATGGCTGGCACGTGCAACACGTCGAAAATGGCAACACCGATTATGATGCGATCGCTAAAGCTATTGAACAAGCTAAAGCGGTCACCGATAAGCCCTCGATGATTAAAGTCACGACAACTATCGGTTATGGTTCCCCCAATAAATCCAATACGGCTGATGTTCATGGTGCGGCTTTGGGTGCATCAGAAATTGATTTAACCCGTAAACAGTTAGGTTGGGAACATGAACCTTTTGAAATTCCTCAAGATGTTCTAAATCATTTCCGTAAAGCTGTTGAACGCGGTACCAATTACGAAAACGAGTGGAATCAAACTTGGGAAACCTATAAAAATCAATATTCATCTGAAGCGGCTCTTTTTGAACGGATGCTCAGTGGCGAACTTCCCGAAGGATGGGATCAAGCACTGCCCACTTATACCCCCGCAGATAAAGGACTGGCAACCCGTAAGCACTCTGAAATTTGTCTGAATGCCCTTGCTCCTGTTCTGCCTGAATTACTCGGTGGTTCGGCTGACTTAACCCATTCTAACTACACCGAATTAGAACATATTGGCAACTTCCAGAAAGGACACTACGAAGAAAGAAACGTCCACTTTGGAGTAAGAGAACACGCTATGGGAGCAATTTGTAATGGAATTGCGCTACACGGCTCAGGTTTAATTCCTTACGGTGCGACCTTCTTGATTTTTACCGACTATATGCGGAACTCGATTCGTTTGTCGGCTCTATCCGAAGCGGGTGTAATTTGGGTGATGACGCATGATTCGATAGCACTTGGTGAAGATGGCCCCACTCACCAACCTGTTGAGCATATTGTCTCACTCCGCGCGATTCCAGAGTTAACGGTGATTCGTCCTGCTGATGGCAACGAAACATCTGGAGCTTATAAAGTAGCGGTCGAAAATGCCAAGAAAAATCGCCCGACTCTACTGGCTCTGTCTCGTCAAAATCTGCCGAATTTAGCGGGTTCTTCGATTGATATTGTTGCTAAAGGTGCTTATATTCTTAGTGACAGTGAAGGCACACCCGATTTAATCTTAATTGGTACAGGTGGCGAAACCTATCAATGTGAGAAAGCGGCCGAGATTTTACGCGGTGAAGGGACAAAAGTTCGCGTGGTTTCGATGCCAAGTTGGGAATTATTCGACGAACAAGACGCAGATTACAGAGAATCTGTACTACCCAAAGCCGTCAGAAAACGCCTCGCCGTTGAAGCAGGTATTAGCCTCGGTTGGTGTCGCTATGTGACCGATGAAGGTTCAACTATCAGTGTTGATACCTTTGGTGCATCTGCTCCAGGCAACGTGATTTTAGAAAAGTATGGCTATACGATCGATAATATCGTCGCTAAAGCTAAAGCCTTACTCGGCTAAGATTTTTTCTCCATTTAGTTAAATAGGGTGGACTCAAAAGGGTTCACCTTTTTTGTTTTAAAATTTCTTCAATGCGATCGAGTTGTTCCATCATATGCTGTTGATAAATGCCTTCGTCCATTCTTAACGATTGTGGTTCAACCGATAAACTACCATCTGTTTCTAAAATCGCTTTTCTGACCTCTGATAGTTTTCTAAACCCCTGACGACGCAAACTGGCTTTTAACTCTACTGGTGTAATGACTTCTGAGGCTAAATTTTCTGGAATGATTTGACCGTTTTTAACTAAGATCGTCGGTTGACCTTCTAAAATCAGCAAAAACCAAGAATAACGATAGGCTAATCGCACGACAACATAATTGACGATTAATAGTGTTGCTGCACCAATAAAGCCACCTATAACAGAATTATCATTACCGATGATGGCATTTTGAACCGTATTTGAGATTAAAAGGAGTACCACTAAATCAAAGCCTGTCATTTGCCCAAGTTCTCGTTTTCCACCGAGACGTAGTGCAATTAATAAGAAAAAGTAAACGAGAATTGAGCGAACAATTTTTTCTAGAATGGGTACTCCAGAGACGAAAAGATCGTTATAGAATTCCATAAATATTTAAGGCTTAGGGAAGAAAATCATCATTGATCGCTGTTGTCAGATCATAACAACATTCAGAGGGAAAAGTATTCAATGGTAAACCTGTTTCAGCTTTGGCTTGTTTAACAGCTTCTTTGTAGCATTCATCTACAATCCTTTCTAAATAGGGTTGAAGACTAGGAGATTCTTTAATCGCTTTTCGGATACGTCGGCGATGTTCAATAATACTTCTTTCCCAACTACCGCTTCTAGGCGTGGGTTGATATTGCCATTTCAGCAGATGTAATAATACGATGATCAAATTACTTTCTAAACGTCTTCGTTCACTCCTCCCCATATCTTCTATTTCCTCAATCAAATTCTCCCAGTCCACATCAGCATAATTTTGATTTCGTAGCTTTTCTAAATTGGTTTCTAGCCATTTTAGATAATCTGTCTGATAGAGAATTTGAAAATTCGTTTTTAAAAGAGACATAAAGTGTTGCTAGGGTGAACGAAGTCAGCAAAGTACTTTTTTCTATTGTAGACGAAGCTTAATCGAGGATTTTTGAATGTTAATTTAAAAAGCAAATAAACGCTACAATTTTTGTGGAGACAACGAACTTAAGTCGTAGGAGATGGAGAAAAGTGTTAGAGTTATATCAATTTGAGTTATCCCAATATTCTGAGAAAGTCCGTCTTATTCTAGATTACAAGGGTTTAGAATACAAAAAAATTGAAGTCGTTCCAGGAGTTGGACAACTTGAAGTGTTTCGTCTTTCAGGACAGCGACAAGTTCCTGTACTCAAAGATGGTGAAACTGTCATCGCGGATTCTACTGAAATTGCGCTCTATTTAGATAGTAAATATCCTGAAAAACCGATTATTCCTTCAGATCCAGTCGCTAGAGGACAATGTTTATTGATTGAAGAATGGGCTGATGAATCGATTGGTTCTAAAGGTCGTACCGCTTTTATTGGTGCATTTAACCAAAATCAGAATTTTAGAACGGTTTTTTTACCCAGAGAAGTTCCTGAATTTGTTAGAACGTTGGTGGGTTCGGTTCCTAATGAATTTTTAGAAGTGTTGGGTACAGGAGTTGGTTTTAGTAAAGATGCGATTAAAAGTGCTTCTAGAAGTGTTAAACAGGATTTAGAGGCATTGAGTTTAATATTACAAAATAGACCTTATTTAGTCACTGATCAGCCAACATTAGCCGATTTAGCGGTGGCTGGATTAAGTATGATTATTAAGTTTCCTTCGGGTAATTATCTAGATTTACCCAACGAATTGCAAGGGAAAGGGGTTCCAGGTTTAGCGGATAATAGTGCATATGATCCGTTTTTTGAGTGGCGGGATCGCCTATATACTCAGTTTCGTCGTCCTCTGTTACCGAAAAATCCGCCTTCTGGTGATTCTCCAACATCGATTGAAATTGAATGAGTGCCGATGAAGAAATTTACGCGATCGTACGTCAGATCCCTAGAGGAAAAGTAGCCACTTACGGTCAAATTGCTTGTTTAGCGAATCGTTTGGGTCATGCGCGTCTTGTGGGATATGCGTTACATCGAGTTGCACCGCATCAAAATGATGTACCTTGGCATCGTGTTGTTAATGCCAAAGGTGAGATCTCTTACTCAATTTTTCGACAGGGTGGGGACTATTTACAGCGAAATCTTTTAGAAGAGGAAGGGATTTTATTTAGTGCAGATGAAAAAATCAACTTAAAAAAATTTCAATGGCAACCTGAGCCATGAACTTTTTTGGCTGATTTGGGTCTAGTAGTGTAGTTAATCAAGTTGGTAAAGTCAGAATGGTTAAGCAAAACTACACAGTACCTAAAGTATTCAAGTTTGAGGATAACAACTCTGGACGCTATTGGCAAATTCGTTTAGTTGGTACGACAGAGATGCCAGAATGGGTGTTTAGTGATGTTTTGGCAGTTCTTTATCCTAAACTCGATCTTGAAGAGCATGGCGATTATTTTGCCACGATTCCTGAGCCTTGGAAAAGCCAAAAACCAGTCATGACATCAGATGGTGAGCAATTAGTTTCTACTTTATATGAAGCTGGCTTATATTATTTAATTGCTCAGTCTAATAGTCCATTGATGTTACCCTTCCAACAATGGATTACACGCGAAATTCTGCCAGTCATTCGACCTAAGAAAAATCATTCGGTTATTGGTACCTTACCAGCAGATAACCCATCGGTCAAAGATAAGTTAGAAACCATCAGATTAGGCATGGATTTACTTTATGAGTTAGGGGGAATTGATGATTATATTCGTTTAGCTATTCGAGAACAGGTCAGAGAAATCTTATTAGATAATGCTTTACAATCTTTTGATGATTTAACTAAGAAAAATCGCAAATGGCATCAGTTAGATGCTAAATCTTTAGATTCTTTGTCACCTGTTAATCACAATAATAATAATAATCAAAAACCTAATTCTGATAGCATTTTATCTAATTACAAATCAGATGATTCTATTTAATAATAACTTTTTTATGAACTTATAAATCAATTATCTAACCGAGAAAGCATCGCTAAAACGCCGAGTAATCGGTTCAATAAAGAAAGTTAGTACAGACTTTTGACGAGTCACAATGTCTGCTGTTGCAGTCATTCCAGGTACTAATTTAACTTCTTTTCCCCTAACTAACATTGATTTTTTTTCTAATTCAATGGTGGTTTTATAAACTAATCCTAATTCTTTATTGTCTTCATCAACCGTTGCATTCGGATCAACTCTTAGGACAGTTCCCGATATTGTCCCAAATTCTTGAAATGGAAAAGTAGTTAATTTAACTTTGACTGGATCACCTGGATTAATAAAACCAATATCTCGATTTAAAACTTTGACTTCTAATAAAATACTATCGCCGCTTGGTAATATTGATAATAAATCTTCGCCTTTTTGAACAGGGCCGCGAGTGGCTTTAATTTCATAAACTGTTCCGTCAATGGGAGCTTTAATTAACTCAAAGCTTTTTTCTTTTTTGGCTTTATCGAGTTGTCCAACAGCCGAGGTTAGTTCTTCTTGTCTTTGATTTAAACGGGTTAAAATTTCAGTTTGACGTTCAGTTTGTAGACGGTTGGTTTGTGAGGATGCACTTTCATAAGATTTCTGGGCCGCGATAATGGTTTCTTTTTGAGCAGCGATATCTGAGAGAAGGGAAACTACTTTATCTTGAGCCGTTACTAATTCATTTTCTGAGCGAATCACTTCTGCTTCGGTTTGAATAATTTGGTTTTGGACTTCCACATATTCCAAACGAGGAATCGCTTGATTTTCAGGTGCAACTAAGACTCTTAAAGCTTCTTCTTTTTGTTTGGAATTAGCTAACGCTTCTCTGGCTTTTCCTAAAATAGTTGCTGCTTTTTCTTGCGTTATGCGAGCCGATTTCAGGTTTTCTTCTAGACGAGATAAACGAGCCTTCGCTTCTTGTTTTCCTGCTAACTGTTTATTCGCTTCTGCTATTGCTGTAGTACGACGTGCTTCATAGTCTGACAGACGGGCGGCTAAAAGTTGGTCTTGGGGGGTGTTTCCTGTAGCAGTTTGATTCGATTTTTCGGCATTAAGACGAGCGATATCTTTTTGAATCAGTTTGACAGAGTTTTGTAGACGGTTAATTTCAGTTTGGGCGATCGCATCATCTTTTTCTAATAAAATCTCATCTTTTTTAACCTGCTCTCCTGCTTTTACTGTCACTTCTCGGATGATACCATCTGTAATCGCTCTGACGGGTCTTAGGCTTTTTGAAGGAATAATTTTACCTGTGGCGATCGCTACTTCATCGACTTGAGCTTGATAGGCCCAAGTAAGTCCCCCAAAAATCAACAGTGTAATTGTCCCCGCGAGTAAACGGGTATAGAGTGGGGGTAATTCTTGAATTGCTTTGCCTAATTCATAAGAAAGATAGTCATTCTGCTCGGCAAATCGTTGTTTAGTCTGTCGAGCATGAGCAGGTGAAAAAGTAATCGGCGATTTCATAGACAAAGTATTTTAACTAACTCGTTTTAATTCTTCTGTAAGCATTTTTTGGTAAATTCTACTTAAATGAGGACTCATAGAATTGGTTTCGATACCATATCCTAAACTTGTCCATGTCGGGGAGAGTAATTTTAATACCCCTTCAACTTTTCCTTGTTTGAGTTTTTGAGAAATATTGACACCCCAAGCATTAGGATCATTTAGCCAAGCATAGACTACTCGATCTTGATATTCTGGTTCAAAGCTATAATTTTTCCACCAGAAAACGCCAGAAGGTTTCGGATGATATTTTTGAGCTTTTTCGTACCAAGTGGTGTTGAGAAATTGATAACGTCCTGCGGCAGTGCTACATTGACCAATATTCGGCCCTGTCAGAATTGGCATACATTGTTCAGGATGTTTGCTTAAATCATCGACATATTTTCCACCGTACAACACATAATAGGGTTTAGCGACATTGGATTCACTCGCTGTAATGGTACGCATCAAAGCCCGAATATAAGGATCTCCTCCTGTCATGGCTAGAGGCTGATTGAGATATGATGACTTAAGCGTAGATGATGAGAATTGCTGAGTTAGGGTGTTGACAAAAGCAGGTAATCGTGCCTGAAAAACGAGTAGCGTTAAAAGTGAAAGACCAAAAAAGGTTTTAGGGAAAAAGTTTTTCTGTCTGTTGCTCATTCTGTATTTTTAGTCTAGAAACGCAGCCTGGGAAGAAATAGTCATCAAGCTAGAGCTTAAATAACTATTCTCAATTGTAGCTAAATTAATTTTCAGACTAATTGACCGACTAAGCCACAGTTGTAAACAATTGTTCCCAGTTTTTCGTAGGTGCATCCGATGAAGTGACAATTTCTAAAATTTTATTCTTTGCTTCGGGATAAAAAAGTGATTCTACGCAAACTTGAGCCACTTTCGTTCTAGGGATACTGCCTTCAAACAGGGTATCTGCGGATGACAAAAGAATTGGTTCTACGTTATCTTCATTCTTAAGGCCACCAGGACGAACAATAGTATAGTTTAGTCCGCTTTTGATTAGGTAGTCTTCTCCCTGTTTTTTCCAATAGAGAATTAACCAGAATAGGTTTAGAGGATGAAAAAATTTAGAGGTGCAAAGCGAGGAGACAAAAACAAACTGCTGTATTCCAGTTGCTTTTGCTGCATCAACTAGATTTTTAGTTCCTTGAAAATCAACGGAATAAGGTTCTGTCGGATTAAAACTAGGTTTAGCTCCCGTAGCACATAATAAAACTGTACTATCGGCGATCGCGCTGGTCAAGGTTTCGGGTTGTTTTACGTCGCCTAAGACTAATTCTGCTTGAGGTGGTAAAATTTCCCTGGCAGTTTCTATGTTTCTGACTAAGGCTCTGACAGGAATATTTTTACTGACTAACTCTTTGACAATTCTACGACCCGTTTGACCCGTTGCACCAGCTACAAACGCTTTCATCTTAGTTACCCCAGTTTTTTCTAGTAATGGTAATACTATTATCTAAAAAAACATTATCAACTTCTTTCTATCTTTTTGCTAGAATCCTTGGATGGAATAGCAAAAAGAACTTATTAACCCTCACCCCAAGCGTCAGGTTATGCAGTGTCAATATGTTAACCCCAATCCCGATGATTTTTCTGAGCATGAGTTATCTGCTGTAGATTTTAAAATTGCTCATTTTCAAGCTCATTTTGAAGGCTGTATGGAGATGTACAGCGATGCTCAAACGGTAGCAGAATACTTAAATCAACATCAAGGATGGTTCTGTCGATGTGCCGAACCGATGAAAACTGAACCAATGGGTGATAATGGTTATATTTTAGCGGTTGGTAAATATGGAGCATTTGGACATGATGTAGAGCCTAAAATGGCTGTAGTTTTAGAACCACCTGTGAATGGGGTTTATCCAATGTATAGTATTCCTTTAGAGGGAGAAGAACATTTAGGCTATCAAGTTAATTATCAAGCTTCGATGTCTTTAAATGAAGTTGCGGCGAACCATGCAGCACCAGGTTTAGCAAGTGCGTTTAGAAACCAGGGAATCAATCAGTTACCAGATGTAGTTACTAAAGTCACTTGGGAGTTGCATATGGATGTGATGGTCAAATTCCCTAAGTTTATTACTAGATTACCTTGGAATGTAGTTCAGACAACGGGCGATCGCTTATTATCAGAAATTATTCGTCAAATTTCGCCCCGTCTCACCTACAAAGTCCAACAAGATTTTCATAGTCGTCTGAATTTACCGATGCCCTCAAAAGCAGGACGCAAGTTTCAAAAAATTGAATTAAATACTTTAGCGGCTTAATTTTATCAATTTTTTTAGTGTAGAGACGGGTTATGTCGCGTCTCTACTTGTATTTTTGAAAATCTAGCTATATTTTAAGCTTCACTTTCAATATAAATGAATAGAAGTCCCATAACGACGGCAGGTAATAACCAGCAAGTTAGAGGAATCATAATCCAAGGTAAAAAAGAAGCTGCGTAACCACTATCCATGTAAATTTCTCCTATCTAGCGACTTAGAAAAAAATGAAAATTGAATGACTTCAAAAAAGCTATTGATTGAAACCACCGCGCATAATGCCGTCAACGACACTAAGATTTTCCAGAAGGAAGTAAGCGACAAAAGCTCCGCCCATACCTCCTAAAAAGAAACCAGCCGCAAATTGACTCCAGCCTTCAGAAGTTTTCAGCGCATCAGGCCCTGTTATATCATCTTTACCTTGGAAATAAACCAAACCATAGAGCGATAAACAAGCCGTAGCGATGAGAATCAGTGCTAAACCTGAAATCAAACCGCCTAGGTTAGCGTGTTCAGAGTCACGTAACGGGCCAAGTAAAACCCAGGGGCCAATCAGAAAATAGCCGTGAGCCATTCCAACTTCTAGCCCTCGTATAATGGGTGATAGTCCACGACGATAGGCGGGTAAATTTCCAATCCAAGCTCTAGTAAAACCAGAATCAGAAATCGGGGTTGAGAGATGACCGATAAAGGGATCACCATGATAAGGGTGAACTACTTGTGGAAACGGAGTTTTAGGCATTCTATTTGAGTTCTCCTTTTTCTAATCCAAATGAGAATAGAAAACTTAAAAATATTTTAAGCAAAGCGTGTCAATCTCGCTTCTAAATTTATCTTTTGCGTTAGAAAAGTTCATGAAACCAATTTTTCATATTATATTTTTATAGGAATCATGATCAGAGTTAATACGATGAAACTTTTATTGAGCTTTTTTTGTATCGTAGTTTTAGTGTTGGGAATGCTGGTACCACCGTCTTTAGCAACGGGAGTTTATGATTTACCTCCATTAAGTGTAGGTGATTCTACTTGGGTGGTTGACCAAGCTGATACGATTAGTCGTGCCAATGAGGCTAAGGTTAGCGGTGACCTGAAAAAATTAGCTTCCTCAACGGGAAATGAAGTCCGTATGGTGGTGATTCGTCGTCTAGATTTCGGTCAAACGATCAATCAATTTGCTGATGAATTATTTAATAAATGGTACCCAACACCCGAAGCCAAGGCAAATCAAACTCTATTAGTTATTGATACACTAACCAATGCGACGGCAATTCGGACTGGAGAAACAACCCAAAAATTACTTAACGATGACATCGCGGATAGTGTGGCAGCCTTTACGGTTGCGGCTCCTCTCAAAAATAGCGCATATAATCAAGCTGTACTAGATGCGAGTCGTCGGATTAGTGCTGTTTTATCTGGTCAACCAGACCCCGGCCCGCCAGAAGCTCAAGAAATTAATATAGAAAGTACGTTTACCAGTGCAGAAGAGACAAACGATACCAGTGCAAGTATTTGGGTAATTGTTTTCTTGTTCTTTGCCACATTAATTCCAATGGTGACCTACTTTTGGTATGTTGGTTTTCCCTGGGGTGGCGGGGAAGAAGAAGAGTAAAAATATTTTTGGCTAAGTCTTGACAAAAATTCTTTTTTGTGTTTAAAAAAATCTGTAGGGGCTTGGTTGCCAAGCCCTTTTGTTTTAATCTTGGATATATTCTTCACCACTGATTAAAGCATTTTGGGCGCGGACAAATTCTCGTCCCAGATAAGCCGCATGATCCAAAAAACCGATAGGACAAGGTTTAGTTTCCTCAAAAATTTTTACACAAAGTTCTTTGGCGGTTCTAGCTGTATAAATGATTTGGGCGGTGCGATCGACTTTTCCTTTAGCGGGGATAACTTTTCCCGTCTCAGGATCAACCGCTAATCCTTTTTCATTAATAATATTAGTAAAATGCTTGGCACAAATTAAACCCGCATCTCGATCTAGGTAAATAATAAAGTAGCCTGCTGGATCAAGGGCAATATACCGCTTAGATAGCTCATCGTCTATCGTTTTAATTGTGTCTGCAATGCTCATAAAGTTTTTGTATTTGATAGCACAGTTTTTTATTCTAACGCTTGACCTGAGCTACAAATAAGGGTTTGGCAACCAAACCCCTACAAATTAATCTATATACTGAATGACATCTTCTAACTTATAACGAACTTTGGGTCTGTTGGCGGGTGTGGATCGATCGTCCTCAGCACGATAACCCGCAGGACAAGCAACAACGGTGGCATAATCGGTTAATCCGAGGACTTCATCGTATTTAGCCGGGTTAAGCCCTTCCATTGGACACGTATCGATGTTTAGCATCGCCGCACAGGTCATAAACTGTCCTAGTGCAATATACAACTGTCTTGCTGACCATTCATCTAAGTCTAGGGGATATGGTGGCTTAACTAAGAAATTTTTAACAACATTACCAAATCCCTGTAAAGCTTCAACGGGTGTCCCTTGAACCTCTGACATCCGTTCTACATAACGATCAACTTCTGCTGCATCAATATTTTTCTTAATGGCAAAAACGACTAAATGAGAAGCGTCTACTACTTGGGTTTGTTTCCAAGAATATTCGAGAAGTTTTTGACGGACTTCAGGGTTACGAACTTCAATAAATTTCCAAGGTTGTAGCCCAAAGGAAGACGGGGCAAGGACTAAACACTGTTCTAAGACTTTCCAAAGATCATCGGGAATTTTTTTCGTCGGGTCAAATTTTTTAGTTGCATAACGCCATTGAAGCTGTTTAAGGACGTGTTCGGACATTTCCATAATATTTCTCGTTGATCGTCGGTTAGTTGCTGAGAATTAAATACTCACCATGCTATTTTAAAGTCTTTTTACCCATCATCAATGTTAGGTCACTTACAAAAAAACAGGAGCAATTTTTAAATCACTCCTGTCAAAGTTTAGTTTAGGCTAAAACTTAGTAACGGCTATTGTTCGAATTGGGTTTGTGAACAATAAAGCTCATGGTTTGACACTGTTTGATGTTGTCGAAACCAATAACGCGAATGTAAGAGTCACCATATTCGTTACGGCACTCACGAACTTCATTTAAAACTTCTTGAGGGCTATTCGCTCTGAATAGGGGGAGTTTCCAAAGAGTCCAGTGGTGATCACTAGGTTGGGGATCTTTTTCAAATTCAACAGCAGGAATATAACCTTGCTCTAACATATATTGAATTTGTTTAGCAATTTGCTGATCGGTTAGAGGGGGTAAGTAGGATAGAGTTTCGTAACGCTTCTCTTTAGATAATGTTTTCATGGTCTTGTGAATGTTCCTATGGGATGAAAAACTAATTCAATCGGGTGGAGTTTCTGGCTCTTCTAGGCGCGACTCAGGTTGCACTGAAGATGATTCGGTTTGCGTCTGGGTTAAACGTTCTAAAAGATGACGGCGATGCTCGATGTTAGCTTGACTAATTCCTGTTTTGACCATTTCTGGCAGAAATTCTAGAACCTGTTCGGCGAGATGTTCTCTAACCGTCATGATTCGCAAAACTAATTCTTTATTCTCTGACATTAACCCATCTAAATAGGCTTCTCCATCTTGGATTTTGTTGGTAGAAGAATATTGACTTAACCAAATGGCTTGAGTGGGGTTCGTTTCGGAGAGTTGTTCAATAATTGTGCGAACGGCTTGATAAGTCAAGTAACTTTGTAAGATTTTCGCTGTATCTTGGGCAACTTTTTTAGGATACATTTTTCAGTTATCAGTTATCAGTAATCGGTTATCAGTGTTTTTTAAACGATATTTTAATGAAGGACTATTTTAATTTCCTATCATGATGTTAACCGTTAACTGTTAACTGTTCACTGATAACTGTTAACTGTTCTATAGGGTATCCATTGCCTCGAACTCGAACTTGATTTCTTTCCAGAGTTCGCAAGCTGCGGCTAATTCAGGTGACCAGCGACAAGCTTCACGAATTACGTCGTTACCTTCACGAGCTAAGGAACGTCCTTCGTTACGAGCTTGAACACAAGCTTCGAGAGCAACACGGTTAGCGGTTGCACCAGGCGCGTTACCCCAGGGGTGTCCGAGGGTTCCACCACCAAACTGTAAGCAAGAATCATCGCCGAAGATTTCAACGAGTGCGGGCATATGCCATACGTGAATACCACCTGAAGCAACAGGGAATACACCAGGTAAAGAAGCGTAATCTTGGGTAAAGAAGATACCACGTGCGCGATCTTCTTCTACATAGTCTTCACGCATCAGGTCAACAAAACCCATCGTGATACCGCGCTCACCTTCTAATTTACCAACAACGGTACCAGAGTGTAGGTGGTCACCGCCAGAGAGTCTTAAGCATTTTGCTAAAACGCGGAAGTGAATACCATGATTTTTTTGACGATCGATTACGGCGTGCATCGCACGGTGAATGTGAAGCAGTAAACCATTAGCGCGACAGAATTTAGCTAGGGTGGTATTAGCTGTAAATCCACCGGTTAAATAGTCGTGCATGATGATCGGGGTTTTGATTTCTTTGGCGAATTCAGCCCGTTCCATCATTTGTTCGCAAGTCGGAGCAGTCACGTTTAGGTAGTGACCTTTCATTTCGTTGGTTTCAGCTTGTGCTTTTTCGATTGCTTCTTGAACAAAGAGGAAGCGATCGCGCCAACGCATAAAGGGTTGTGAGTTGATGTTTTCGTCGTCTTTGGTGAAGTCTAAACCACCGCGAAGACACTCATAAACGGCACGACCGTAGTTTTTAGCCGATAAACCTAATTTGGGTTTAATGGTACAACCGAGTAAAGGACGACCATATTTATTTAGGATGTCACGCTCAACGGTGATCCCGTGTGGGGGGCCTTGGAAGGTTTTAATGAGGGCGACGGGGAAACGGATATCTTCTAAACGTAGGGCGCGTAGAGCTTTAAACCCAAATACGTTACCGACAATCGAGGTCAGAATGTTAGTTACTGAGCCTTCTTCAAAGAGATCTAGAGGATAAGCAACAAAGCAAAAATACTGATTATCTTCGTTAGCAACGGGTTCGATGTTGTAGCAACGACCTTTGTAACGATCTAAGTCGGTTAAGTTGTCTGTCCAAACCGTTGTCCATGTACCTGTTGAAGATTCTGCTGCTACTGCTGCTCCTGCTTCTTCGGGAGGTACACCAGGTTGGGGTGTAACACGAAAACAGGCGAGAAGATCGGTATCTTTGGGGGTGTAGTCGGGGGTGTAATACGTTAAGCGATAGTCTTTTACACCTGCGTCAAACCCTGTTTTTCCTTTAGCTTGCACCATCTGGCTTTATTCCTCCATAAACTGCATGATATTTCTCTCTATCCAATCAAGACCTTGAGTAGCTCTCAATTTTTTATAAGGAGAATTCTTTAATTTGTAAGTCCCCTAGCTAGTTGCTGAGGATAAATATGATTATTTCTTTTTTCGGGTAATCATCTTATCATAAATCTTAAATTATTCTGACCATTTTTTTTACTCTATTTTCTAAAATTTTGATTGCTTTTTTTTCTGAGGCTGATTAAGTTTTCTAATGAACTCTTCATGAGTCTTAACAAAACTTATTACTAACTTCAAAAACAAAAATTTTGACCTTAGAAGCTTAACTGCACTAAGGTTCTAGGCTATTTTTTTAATAGCAATATTTAAGACTGTCAAAAAATTGACAAGCCAATTTGTGTTAGCTTTTCTGCTAAGTGTAATTACTCATCCTCTTTGAATTTTTGCCCCTTATACCTCAAATCAATAATTAAGTTAGACTGCTCTTGCTTTAAAAGATAAATTGCTCGATCACTCGCTTAAAAATAAACTAAGTACAATGACTTATTCTTTCTTTTTTGGCGTTTGATTCTGTTTAGAATTGTGCTGATTTCGTCTTTCTGGAAAAAGAGTAAACAAGAGTTGATTAATATAAACTTGTCCCACTACAGGCCCTTCTGTTACTAGAGTTGTTTCGGTTTTTGCTGTTGATGGCTGGTTTTCGACACTTACTTCGGCTTCTTCTAAAAACGGATCGGGAAATGCCTCTGTTTCTGGAGGTTCCGAGCCATTTAGCATTTCTAGTGAAGGTTGATCATTTTCTTCAATCAGTTCCGCCGTTAGAATTGTCTGACGAGTGCGATCGCCAATTAAAGAGCCAGCAGGAATTACCGTCATTGGCTCAACAGAAGTATTTAAAATCGTTGTTGTCGAACCGATACAAGCATTATGACCGATTTCACCGTGTCCAATAATTAGCACTCCCGCCCCTAAAATAGCCCCTGATTTGATTTCGATATCACCTTGATAGGCATTGAGAATCACACCCATACCGACACAGGCACCTTCTTCGACAATAATGCGACTTTGGGGGCCTGCTTGCAGAATAGCACCAGGGGCTACTACCGCGCTTTCATGAATGGTGACATCACCACTCACAAAAAAATCTATGGTACTAACAGTATGAATCGGCGGTAAGTGCATCTTCAGTAAACAGTAAACAGTAAACAGTAAATCTCTACTCAGTAAATCACTGATGACTGATAACTGTTAGGGGCGTTGGATAATGGTTTCAAGGACGCGGCGTTTGGCTTTAGAATCGATGCCTAACAAGCGTATATATTCGCCTTGATGTTCCGCGACACAGTTTTCGAGTGCAGCAAATACATCAGACTCTCGGTTACTCTCAACAGGAGTACAACTTTGCCATGAACCTGTACGGAAACGACGTTTATCAGCGTGTTCCATGCCGATTTTATGACCTTGAGCCAACAGAGCGCGAACTTGAGCGACAACTTCTGGACTGAGGCGGTTATTACCTGCATGAGTTTTAGCCGTTTGGGTTTTAGTAGCTGTTTTCGCCGAACTGCTGTAGCTAGACGTTGCAGGAGCTTCGTAGGTAGAACGGCTAGAAGAGGAAGCTTTATCATCAGGACGATGAATAATCGCTTCTAGGACACGGCGTTTAGCTTTGGGGTCAATCCCTAACAAGCGGACATATTCGCCTTCATGTTCAGCAATACAAGCTTCTAAAGCCGAAATAACGTCAGATTCGCGGCTACTTTCGATGGGTGTACAACTTTGCCAGGAACTGGTACGGAAACGACGTTTATCAGCGTGTTCGGTGCCAATTTTATAGCCTTGAGCCAACAGAGCGCGAACTTGACTAATCATATCTGAAGCGATATTTGCTTTAACCGCAGAACCGCCACGACTGCTAGAGGTATAGGAAGATTGACTATGAGAACTACCGTTATCCAAGCTAACTTTTTCGCCTGGCCTTTGGACGATGAGTTCTAAGACGCGGCGTTTGGCTTGTGGATCGATCCCAACAACGCGAACGTATTCGTCTGGATGCTCGGCGATGACAGATTCTAAGGAACGAATGACAGCGTTTTCGTTCTGGGCTTCAAGGGTGGGGCCAGTTTGCCAAGAACTGGTTTTAAAACGGCGTTGGTTAGCGAACTCTGTGCCAATTTTGTAACCTTGGTTCATCAGCGATCGCAGGTGAGAACGAACATTTGAGGTAACTTGTCCGTTGTTGTTGCTGTTGCCATGATGGGCAGGAGAACTTTTATAGTGACCGTTGTTACCAGATGAAGTGATCTGAGTTGGGTTATCACCAGGGCGTTGGATAATGGTTTCAAGGACGCGGCGTTTGGCTTGTGGATCGATGCCAATTAAACGAACATATTCTCCTTGATTATCTTGAAGGAATGCTTCAATTTCATGGAGAATTTGATCTTCGCGTTGTCCTGTGATTGAGCCGCAGCTTAACCAAGAACTGGTTTTAAAACGACGCTGATCGGCGTGTTCTGCTCCTATTTTATAGCCTTGAGAGAGGAGGGAACGCACTTGATCACGAACAGATGTGGTTGTAGTACTCATAGGTGTTTCTGTATTTTTATAAAGATCCTCAGTAGATTCTTTTATAGGGACTTGTTTCACGCCTGTTAAAGCCGTGTTTTTAGAACTTTGATAGCCTGAGCGTAATGATTCGTTTATTTCTACAACATGATTAGCAAAAAGACGATCGCTTTTTTGAATATCGGGTAAGCGATCGGCCTGTTGCTGAGTGGTAATGATTGAGCCAGACGGAACAAATTTACCGCTTGGAATTTCGACATCTTGAATCAGAGCGTGCATCATTACAATACAGCCCTCACCGACACGGGCGTTAAAGATGGTCGAACGAAAGCCGATAAAAGAATTATTTCCCACATAGGCTGGCCCGTGAATCAGTGCCATATGGGTGATACAGACTTTGCTCCCGATCCAGACAGAATATTCATTTCCGTCATCTCCGACGACTCGCCCTTTAGATAGTCCGTGAATCAATACGCCATCTTGAATATTGGTGCTTTCCCCGATGTAAAACGGGGCCCCTTCATCGGCTCGAATGGATGTGCCTGGGGCGATTAAAACATTCGGCCCAACTGTCACATTACCAAGGAGATTAGAGAAGGAGTGAACAAAAGCACTTGCATCAATTTGAGGTTCTTCTAAGTTTTTTGACCACGGAGTCGGGGGGGCCGCCGTTATGCGGGCTGCCATATTACATCCTCCTAACGTTTGACTGACTCCTGTTTAGACACGATTTTCGCCTCTTTTGCTGTATAGCTGACGGTTATCGACTGAAACTGTGTCAATAATGCCAATGACCATCGCATCTAAGGGACGGTGATTAAACCCGTCATCAATGCGGGCTGCACCGCCTCTAGACACTAATACCCACTCATCAACACCTGCACCGACTGTATCTCCTGCGACTTCGTATTTTGGGAGGAGTTGACCATCGGCATCAATAAACTGTAATAAAAGGAGTTTTACGCCTGTTAGACTACGAGTTTTATGGGTGCTGACTACTGTGCCGCGAACTTTGGCTATTTGCATCCGATAAGCCTACACGATTACATTCTTCTTAGGGGCGGGGGGTTAACGCTTTCACGAAACTGTTCTACGGCTTCGGTATAGCGAATGGGTAATACATATTCTAAGTTTTCGTGGGGACGGGCGATGATGTGGGTTGAAAGAACTT